>OCZT010000114.1_pt1 | contig 72968 bp, 56 predicted proteins | sample 1539031 | NCBI WGS metagenome assembly OCZT01 (sample SAMEA3539308, study PRJEB22396) | soil metagenome | biome: tundra; feature: field; material: soil | place: USA | collected 2010-05 | depth 0.15 m
ATGTTTAAGCAACACTCGTTCACCAATAGGTTTGATAATCACTATTTCATTCCTCCTTATTTTCAAGTGAGTCTAAATCAGGTCGCCTACATATGTCATTGAACATCGTAAACACAAAATGTTTAGATTCTATCAATGACTTGAGGACATGATCTATAATTAGCTGAACATCAAATGTCCATTTAAATTCAAGAATGAATTAATTAATATGTTGAGCCATAGAAAGCCAAACTATTTGTTTATAATACAAGACTCCTATTTAAAAATTGCCGAAAAAAGAGATATAATTACTAAAAAATAGAAATGATACATACAAAATTGAAGAAGATATATATATATGAAATTCCAAAATTATTACCCAAATGGTTCAAGAGATTATTCTAAGAAATATTGAAAAACCACATATAAAATGTTTGGAGGAAAATCTTATATGGTTCTGTGATAGCTTCGGCTTCTCTTCTGGCCGAGATGTCGAAAAAACCGCTACTAAGATCATCTTTAGCTTGGTTGATAAACTTTCCAACAACGAAGTATCATCATCGGAAGATCTGGCTGAAGACCTCAATATAACAATATCAAGGGTAAACCATCATATCAGAAACCTTAACGATTCTGGCTTGCTTTACAGAAAAAAACGTTTGCTGTATCTGCGTGGAGGCAGCTTAAAAGCTGCGGTAAAGGAAATGCGAAAGGATTCTGAAAGGATTTTTGATGAACTTGAAAATATAGCTGAAGAAATAGATTCCATAAAAGGAATAAAGAACAGGTAACCAAAGTTCTTTAGAAGAATAAGAAACTGGATTTTTTGGGTAATAATTAACTAAAAATTGGCAGAGTTATGGCACAAGCATATATATTTAACCCAGACAACAATTAAAATTTATTTAGATACATTTGCAATTGAGAATTATATTTCTAAGGGCTTGAGATTGCTAATTCTTATTTATAGTTAATAATATTCTTCAAACGAACCTTTTAGCTCCAGATTAATCTCTTTTTCTCTAGCATTAACTCACTTGTTTTACACCTTAGACTCATCTGCCTCTTAATATCTAAAGGAGGTTGATATCTTTCAGATTCGTTAGTATTATCCAGGATACAATCTAATATTTTCGGTTTGATGAATTATTCAGATAAAAAAACCCTTGGTAATGACACTTGTATTACCGGATCAAATTCTATTATTTATCCTTTTTCTATCTTATGATTTTTATCAGGGCTTCATGGAATATGTAATTGCTTTTTTAATGAGAATACTTTTTAAGCCCCGAATATGTGTAAATATGGATTTCATAGTTTATATGTGCTCATAAAACCCTGAATAAACTCTAAAGAAAATTTCGATAAACTTCATATTTTCAAGAGTTATGGTGCTCCTGTTCAAAATTGTATTATTTTTCCAAAATTAATCAACTCTCTGAAATCCTATTTTAATTTTAGCTGAGAACTAATTTAAACAAAAAGCTTCTTCTAGATCACATTTAAGCTATTGATTCATGGTAGATTAAGGGACTCTAATCGCAGCTATTAAATATGCCATGTATAAGTTAGCAAATATCTACTTTGATTCGATATATACTTCAATTATGAACTATCAGAACAAACATTATCAAAAGCCGGCAGTTAGTGAAAATCAGCCCACTGAAATTTATTCAATAAATCTTAGTAATATGGGTAATGATGCTATGTTCCATAAGCGAATGCTACATTTAATCGTAAATTATCTTATTAACATTATCATTTACCATTTATTATTGAATTTTTGATATTTGTTTCCAAATATTATTCGTATTATGGCTTAACTAATTGATTTAGTTTTTCTTCTGTTAGGGGTAATTTTGTGGAGGGATAAAATATTACTAATTATTTAATTAGTAATATTTTGTTTACATTGAATTCATCCCGGTGTTAACTTTATATACCCAATAGTCTAATAATTTTTCGTATGATAACTTTTAATATTTTTGTATTCATACACATAGTGGGGGTATAGCATATGCAGATGCATAAGGGGGTAGATTGGGTTTGCTTTCAGTCCATGCACTTGATTCTAATTTGTTAATTTCAGACCCAGTTAGTGTATTATCTTCGCAATCTCAACTTATTGATAGGTTTATCAGGCATGAGTTTACTGTTTTGATTCCAACTCAAAACGAGGAAGCTTCCATTGGAAGCAAAGTCTTACTAGCAGCAAGTTATGCTGACCGCGTACTCGTACTTGATAAAGGCTCTACCGATCGGACTGTCGAAGTAGCGGCTCTAGGAGGGGCAAGAGTTGTTCCTCTAGCAGGAGGAGATGAAGCACTGCTAAAAGTTCTTTATAAGTCATCTATTGATTCTGATATTGTGGTCCTTATTTATCCGGAATGCATGCAGGATATAGATCTTCTCTCACACGTTCTTGAACCATTAAAGCAAGGTTTTGATTTGTCTGTAGGCTCCTGGCCCTGCCATGTCTCCTGTGAGCAAGAAACAGTGATGCTTCTTAATGGGAAAAATACTTTTAAGGAGAATATTGGTTTCTTTGCCGTAACTGCAGATTCATTGCGAAAAATTAATTTAGGCAAAGATCATTTGTCTTTAAAATCCCTGCTATATGCAGCGAAGACCGAAAAGCTTAAAGTAAATTACTTGAGCTTCGATGTTGATCCTATATTCAGAAAGCTTGAGAACACACGAATAGGAGTTGTAGTGCCTGCTTATAATGAAGAATTGCTCATAGGTGAGACTATTAGAGGGATGCCTGAGTATATAGATAGGATCTACGTAATTGATGATGGTAGTATAGATCGCACCGGTGAGGTTGTAAAAAAGCTCGGAGATCCAAGGATAGTGTACCTTCGACATGAGTTTAACAAAGGCGTAGGTGCAGGAATAATAGATGGGTATAAACTTGCCCTGAAAGATGAGATGGATATCGTTGCTGTTATGGCCGGAGACAATCAAATGGATCCTGTTCAGCTACCCAGGTTAATTTTTCCAATAATTGAGGGAAAAGCTGATTATACAAAGGGTAACAGGTTACTATCAGACGATTTTATGATCGGAATGAGCAAATGGAGATCTTTTGGTAACATTCTTCTTAGCTTCATCACAAAAATAGGCAGTGGTTACTGGCAGGTTATGGACCCACAGAATGGATATACAGCCATTTCCAGGCAGGCTTTGGAGGTTATAGATCTGGATTCAGTTTATCCTTATTATGGTTATTGTAATGATTTGTTAATTAAGCTTAATGCCTTTGGAATGAGAGTAATGGATGTAGTAATACCCGCCCGTTACGGCAGAGAAAAATCAAAGATCCGGTACGGCAAATATATTCAAAAAGTAGCTCCAATGATTTTCAGGGGCTTTATATGGAGGTTAAGAATAAAATATACTGTGCTAGATTTCCATCCTTTGGTATTATTCTACTTCATTGGAATGATTTCCCTACCTGTAGGTGTTCTTTTAGGGCTATGGGGTTTTCTACAGATGCTATTGCATAATTCCTTACCGCCCTACTACCCTCTCCTTGGATTCCTTATACTAGGTGCAGGACTTCAGATGATTCTTTTCGGAATGCTTTTTGACATGCAGACTGAAAAGAAAAGGAATGAGAGGGTGGGTCTTACTCGTTAAAATCCGAGAGATTTGCTTCTCGGATTTTTTTCTCAATTTGCTTAGTTTTAGATATCGTTTATTAAATCGGAGTTTCATCTCTAAGCTTAAAAATACCCACCCGTAAAAAGACTCTCATATCTCTTTATAAGTATATTTTGATATAGTATCTATTTACTATGTTAAAGCTATATAATTTCAGATATGTCTAGTAAAATCACACATCTATAAAATTCAACAATTTGTTTATTATTCAACCTATATTTCTCCTACAAATATTAGTCTAAATATAGACTAACTAATGAATATAAATTAAGACAATACACGAAATAAACCGTGTTTTTTCAGTTTTCTTTAAATTTTCTATGAGGTTATTTAATTTATAGTGACTTGAGAGGATTTCGATGAACACCTGAAAATTATCCTATGCTTATAAATGGGTTATAAATGACTCGTGATAATCAGAAGTTTGTCGAAATTTTCTGTAATTATTGTCTCTATTCTCTATTCCTTAAAAGTGATCTTTCTGGAGGATATTCAAATGAGTGCAGATAGCATTAAACACGATCATGAGGCGTAAATCATGATGGATCATGTCAATGATACATTTAAAAAAGTAAAGGATCAACTATGTGGTAAGAGAATTGATAAAAGCAGTAGAAAATATCCACAATCGATACAACAAGGTATGATTAAAGATTAAATCCCAATTCAGAGCTCCAATCCTCCCATTAGACGGCAAGATACCTTATTTTCTGTCAAGTTACAAATCTTAATAAATTATTAAATAGATATATCCCAGTGCCTAAGAACCCAATTAAATCTACTTTCTGCGAATGTTATACAATATTGCCATATATTCTTTCAATATAATGGTAACTTAAAAATTAACCTAACTTTTAATGGATAAGATGGTGGAAATCGGTAAACAAAATTCGACATTGTGTACAACTATATATTATTAATCGCAAGCAGTTTATTTATAAATTTCTAGATCTATATATATATTTGTATGTATCTATGTGTGAAATAGATTACTTCTAGTATAGCTATCAATAAAAATTATCACTTAATCATTATTAAGCGATGTATCCTTTGTTAGCTTTAATCTCTGAAAAATTAGGGTAATAATGTAAAGAAAGAATACTATGCTAGTTATAAAAAAGCTCACAGGGTAAGGTTCATAGAACGAAATAAAAAGTCCAAGCCACGTCGCTATTAGAGCAATAAATACGGAAATCATTATACCTTGTTTGGGGCGTTTTGCAAATCTATGAGCTATTGCTGCTGGTGTAATCATTAATGAGAAAATAAGAAGGACACCGACTACTTGAACGGCGAAAGATGTCGCAACCGCGACCATGAGCATGAAAATTGTTCCAAGAAAAAGCGTCGGTAACCCCTTTACTTCTGCTACCTCTTCATCCAGAGATGAAAATAAAAGTGGTCGATATAGGATCCCGGTCAAAAAAAGAATTCCCAAGCTGGATATAAATGTCACAATGACATCATTGTTACTAATACCCAATATTTCTCCAAACAAAATAGAGTATGCTTCGGTTGCATAGCCACGATAGAGGTTAATGAACAGAACACCAAGGCCAAGCATGAATGAAAGAACTATTCCAATTTGAGTGTCGCGCGAAGCTGCGCGGCGACCAAGTATTGCTATTGCTATACCACCCCAGCTAGTGAACAGTAGAAGGCCTATTATAGGGGCGATCCCTAATAACACGGCGCCTGCTGCCCCTGCAAAGCCAATATGAGCAAGAGCGTGCGCTGCAAACGATGAACGACGAAGTACAATAAAGTAACCTACGACTCCTGCGATGATTGCAACTATAGTTCCGGCCTCAAAGGCATGCTGCATAAATCCGTACTGCCACATCACTTGCAGATCAGTTAATAAATTAATGTTAAATGACATACTAATCATAATGGTGCTGGTTTTCTTCGATACCTATTACTGCGATCTGGCCCTGTGAACCACGCAGGACCTCAACCTGTGTTCCATATAAAGCCGATAAAGATTCCGACGTCAGAACTTCGTTAGGCTTGCCGATTGTTACCTTTCCATTGACTATATAAACAACTTTATCCAAATAAGGTAGGAGTGGGTTAATGTTATGAGCTATAAGCAATGCCGTTGCATTGCGCGCCCGAACTACGTTATCGATAAGCTGCACTAATTCTCGTTCACGTCTCATATCAAGGTTTGACAATGGCTCATCGAGCAACAATAAATTGGGGTTGCTGACCAATGCTTCAGCTAGAAATACCCGCTGTAATTCTCCGCCTGACAATACACCGAGAGAGCGGTGTGCTAGATCTTCTGCTCCAACAGTTTTTAGCACATCTAAAGCGTATTTGCGGTCTTTTTGGGAAAATGGGTTAAAACCCCAACTTTTTCCAGAAAATCCGAGTCTTACCAATTCAAGGGATTCGATGGTCATTTCTGGATCAATTAAGTGTCTCTGTGGCACGAAACCAATATTTGGATTGCCGCGTTTAGGTAGAGTATTAAATATTTTAATTTTGCCTTGAATAGGTTGCTGCATCCCGAGAAGCAAACGAAACAGGGTTGTTTTTCCCGATCCATTGGGGCCGATGACCGCCACGAATTCACCGTGGTCTATAGTAAAATTGGCGTCTTGCCAAATGATTTTGTTCTGGTATCCTGCCGCTAAATTTTCAACTGCAATAATGTTAGGATAGTTTGCGTTCATCTATTATTTCCTAAGAGCTTTTGCATTTAGTGCATCCTGAATAAAGATTAATTCTGAGTTCATCCAATCCTGGAACGACACGTCTGGCGGTTGTATTGTTTCTGTGATACCAATAACGGACATATCTTCTTCCGTAGCGAGTTTCTTCATATTATTCGTAATCGGCGTTGCAGTTTGCTGGTTATAGACAAGCACACTCACATTTTTACTCTTAAGCTGTGTCTCAAATTTTACAATGCTCTCTGCTGGAGGATCGTTCCCTTCGCCAACAGCTTGAGTAAATGCAGGAGGTGAAATAAGGTCAAGACCCGTAGCATTTGCTAGGTATGCAAAGATATTTTCTGTGGCTGCTACTTTCGTGCCTTCGAATTGTTGTTTGATCTCAGCGATCCTATTTTGATATTTTGAAAGCGATAATTGCAAGTTTACATAATTCTGTTCATAATATGCAGTATTGGTTGGATCGATAGAAATAAGATCTTCTTTCATCTGTTTTACGGTCAGGTTCACATAATCGGGGTCATACCAGAAATGAGGATTATCACCCTCTTTCTTTTCAAGAAGCTCTGCCACATTCAAAATTTTGCAGCCTGATTTGATGCCAGTTCCAATTAACTTGTTCGCCCAGCTGTCATATCCGGCCCCGTTAACAACTATATAATCTGCCATAGCAAATGCACGTGCATTTTCAGTGTTGCTTTCGTATTCATGTGGATCAGCATTGGGATCTGAAACTATGCTCAACACTTTTACATGCGTTCCCCCAATCTGAGATACCAAGCTGCCCCAAAAATTTTCAGCGGCAACAATTTGTATGGTTTTTGTAGTATTGGTGGCAACGGAATTATTGGTGCCAAAAGGACTTGGGTGATAATCCTTTATTACGACGAAAGAAGCGATGGCAATAAGGATCATCAACCCTATTGTAATATAAGTTGCATATTTCATGATTTTTTACCTAATGGATGTGAATGAATTCTCTAGCTGCTTTCAAACTCAGTATTCACGATTTGAATCTCGTATTTTGAGCACAGAATGGAGATTCTGATCATAAAAACAATTATGAAGAATCTAGGACTTGCACATTTGAGGTATATAACAAATCTCAATGGATTTTGTGGCTAAAATTATATTTGAATCGTTAAAAGTTTAATGCTGTTGAGCTTTTAATTTCAACTACCGAAATCCTAGATTCCTAATGATTGAGATTAAAATGGGATTTATGGGGATTTAACTGGGCAACTTTAGCATTAGATATTCAATTGTCTAATGCTCAATAATTCTAGCGATATCATATCTCTTTTATTTTTCAATTACATAAGTTTCAATAAAATGTGTTTTGGATGAACTTAATATGTCACTGCCCATTGATAAATATTTGGATATCTACCAAACACTTTGTACAATATAACTTATTATCAGTTATGTTTAATAATTATTTAGATTAAAAAATAAACTAAAAAATTAACTTAATTATGGGAAAATATTCAATTCTATTTTCGAAACTCATACCTATATTTATTGACATAAGTACCCTTAATAATTCCTATTAATAGACCTCATATGCTATCCAAATGTTAAAAAAAATCATTCTGTAATAACATATTTTTAAATGAAGATTTTCTGTTTCAACAAATATAAGGTATTATTCACAAGCTATTGAAAACACCAAATACAATCATTTCTCAACATTTTCCTCGAATTCAGGAATAGTCCTCTTTTTGTCACAATTGATCAATAACTCATGGATACTGTTTAAAAGAAACATGAGGATAAATAAACAAATTCGAAAACCTTGCTGATATAAGGTTTTCATTGATAATGATTAAAATCAAAAATTAGAACTTTTTTGGTATACTTCCTATACTTTGGTTGACAATCTATGCAGTCAACCGGATGTCCTTTAATCGGTTTGAATGGAACTTCTATCTCAATGCCACAATCATAGCAAACAGTCGTGTACATTCTCTAGCATCACCGTTGTTGCCCCCAAAACCGGTCATGTAGCTGTCTATCCCACTCCTTCGGTAAAAATTTCTCTAGTCATCAAACTCATTTTTGTTCTGCTTCCATTAAAGTGGCTATACAATGATTTATTTATAAAAATGTGGTGGAATATAATTTATTGTTTCAAAACAAAAAAAGATGGAGTTTTGTAATGCTGCGGATTTGATGTAAAATTCAAAAGTAAATTTCTGTGTAATGTATGTAATTTTGTTCTCCAGATCTGGACTTTTCTACCCTACAACTTCGTTATGATTTTACAGAAAAATCAGCACAATACCCTGGAGTTTTCACCAATAGATTATAGATCGCATTATTTTTGCTAATTGTACAAGCATTTTTATGTAATATAGATCGATGCATTAGTGGCACAAAATTAGACTCAATTAACATTATACTTAAATTCATTTTTAAAATAATGATAACTGTATTGATACGGATTTATTACATTTTTAAGACTTGTTATTGAAAACAGCAAACATAATAATCTCTATGTTTTTTTTCAAAAATAGGATTTACTCAAATTTGGGGCATATGCAAAAATTATTAAATATTATATGCATATACACCAAATTATGAAACGTAATGATGGTCTGGAGTTAAGTCCTAAAAAAAGTGAATATTTAAAGTATATATTTAAGAAAGGAGGTATTGTCCGCACGACAGACATATCAGATAATTTTCACCTTGACCCGTCAACGATCACTAAAACCATACAAGAGATGTCCTCCACGGGTTTTATAGAATATATGCCTTATAGGGGTATTAGTCTGACATGCAAGGGTACAGAGTATGCTGAGTTTTTGGTTAGGCGTCACAGGGTTATAGAATTGATGCTTTCTCACTATAGACTTTCTGGGTATGAAGCTTGTGGTGAAGCCTTAAAGTTTGAGGGGTATGTCTCAAAGGACGTGGTTAATAAGATTTGCCGTTCTCTAGGGCATCCAAGAGTAGGTATTTGTGGTAGGATCAAACATAATAAAAGGTGTTGTTCTCTTGAAGGAAATTGGTTAATAACTGCCAAATAGAAATAATAGATTATTACATCAGAAACCAATAGGAATACTTCGATCAACCTCTTATTTTCACGAGTAATTTTATATATTATTATTTAGATCTTATTTATACTCACATGACAAAATGTAGGTTTATTTTGATATCAATAACTATATTTACGATGTATGTAGTCAAACTTGAGTCATTTTTCATTATCATAAATCAATGACTTCATTACCTTAAATAATCGTTCTCGATACTATTTTTATCTGATTAATGATATAGAATTACGAGATCTGGAACTACTGAACTAGCAAATAGTATATAGTAAAAGGTTTCTATATAAATTATAGAGGATTTTGAGAAACTTCTAATTTTTCCGAGTCATTCGATATATAATTCATAATCACATGATATAATTTAGGAGTTTATAGAAATATTTTATATAACTTTGCAGGTTAGTTTTATATACCGCAAGTTTATATAATTAACCGAAGTATATATGGGGTTGCAGTTACTTCAGGAATGTATTAATCATGGCATCCGCTTTTTGCCAATAATTTTGTCACTAAGTTTTTTATTTTTTAGAAAGCTTCAAATGTAAATATTGATTAGATAATGTCAATAATAACGTTAGAATATGTGAGCTAACCATGGTGTATAATAGTAATCAAAAAATGTCCAGTAGGGGTACAACCACATCTGAGTTCAATAATGTTACTGACGGGAATGAATCCAATCAAGTTACCGGAGAATCTGAATCTAATCAGATTAAATCTAAGCCTGATATTAATCATGATATAGATGAAGATGTCGATATCGGCTTTCTATTTGAAAACACTTCTAATATAGATGTCCCTAAACTCCTTATCGACCAGGTATTAGGACAGGAGCATGCAGTAGAAGTAGTGAAAAAAGCAGCCAGCCAAAGACGACATATCATGATGATAGGTACCCCCGGAACAGGAAAATCCCTGCTTGCAAAAGCCATGGCAGAGCTCCTTCCTAAAGAAGAACTCAAGGATATACTTGTATATCCTAACATGGAAGACCTGAACAATCCTAAAATCAGAGAAGTTCCTGCTGGGAAAGGTAGAGAAATTGTTATGGCTCATAAGATGGAAGCTAGAAAAAAAGCCCAGGCCAGAAACATGCTTATGATGCTCTTTGTAGTTGGCATTATAGTTTATTCTTACTTTGTTGCCCAATTACTCTGGGGCATAATTGCAGGTATAATGATCCTCATGTTAACCCGCCAGTTTCTTCCTAAAGAGGAAATGATGATCCCGAAATTGGCTGTTTCTAATTATGATAAAGAGCACGCACCCTATATTGATGGAACTGGAGCACATGCAGGAGCCCTGCTCGGTGATGTGAGACATGACCCATTCCAGTCTGGAGGACTTGAGACTCCTGCACATGATAGAGTAGAGGCTGGAGACATCCACAAGGCTCATAAAGGAGTACTCTTCATTGATGAGATTAATACTCTCAGGTTGGAGTCCCAACAGAGTCTACTGACAGCGCTTCAGGAAAAAGAATATCCGATTACAGGGCAATCCGAGAGGAGTTCAGGGGCTCTTGTTAAAACTGAACCCGTACCCTGTGACTTTATTATGGTTTCTGCAGGAAATCTGGATGCAGTTCATAAGATGCACCCTGCGCTCAGGTCTAGAATAAAAGGCTATGGATATGAAGTCTACATGCGTGACTCCATAGAAGATACTTCTGAAAATAGGAAGAAGATGGTCCGTTTCGTTGCCCAGGAAGTTGTTCGAGACGGGCGCATCCCTCACTTTGACGAAGGTGCGGTAGAAGAAGTAATCAGGGAAGCCAGAAGGCGGGCAGGTCGAAAAGGCCACCTTACTTTAAAGCTCCGCGACCTTGGAGGACTTGTGCGCGTAGCAGGTGATATTGCCCATTCCGAAGACGCTTCAATCACAACCTCAGAACATGTGCTTGCGGCAAAAAGGATTGCCAGGTCAATTGAACAGCAGCTCGCAGACAGCTACCTTGAACAGCGCAAGGAGTATGAATCCTTCCTGAGAAAAGGTTCTGCTGTTGGCAGGGTCAACGGACTTGCGGTTATGGGTGGAGACTCCGGCATTGTCCTACCTATCGTATCCGAAGTTACTCCTGCAATTTCTGGGGCTGAAGGGCGCATTATCGCAACAGGAAAGCTCAAGACTATTGCAAAGGAAGCGGTGCAGAACGTCTCTGCAGTGATTAAAAATATGACCGGTGCAGATATCTGCAGACATGATGTCCACATTCAGTTCGTAGGAACATATGAAGGTGTGGAAGGAGACAGTGCATCGGTTTCAATTGCCACAGCCGTCATATCTGCCATTGAAAAGATCCCAGTGGATCAAACTGTGGCAATGACAGGTTCCCTTTCAGTCAGAGGAGATGTCCTGCCTGTAGGTGGAGTGACCTATAAGATCGAAGCTGCGGCCCAAGCAGGTATGAAGAAAGTTATTATCCCAAAGGCAAATGAAGCGGATGTTCTTATCGAAAGGGCATACAGAGACCAGATTCAAATCATTCCGGTGTCTACCATTGCGGAAGTAATGGAACACAGTCTCGTAGGCCCGAGAAAGAATACAATTATAGAAAAACTCAAGAATATCACCAAACTCAGTTTCGACATTCCGGAAGTCTCACCCGCTTCCGTTCAGGCCAAAAGTCTATTTGGGTGCAGGAACTGATCATGAAAAGCATTATGCGGGGCATCAAATTTTGTGACTGCAGGATAGTAGGAGGTAGTTTCATCTCTATTATCCTGGATAATGGAAGGCTGGAGGAAATTTCCAAAAACTTCACACGAGGAGCAGGTATAAGAGCTCTATGTGGAGGTTCATGGGGTTATACAGCTGTTGAAGGGGAAATTGATCTCATGCACGGGATCGAAGCTGCCTCAAAACTTGCTTTTTCTATGAATGCGAACACTCCCAAAGAAAGCGTTGAACTTGTGTCTGTAAATCCTCCCAAAATCAAAAATCTTCCTGAAATAAAAATCGATCCAAGGGATGTTTCCATCGAGGAGAAAGTCGACCTTTTAATGAGCATCGAGGCCAATGCAAAGGTCAAAGGAGTTCACAGCACAAAAGTAACATACATGGAAGCCGAATTCAAAATTGAATACCAAAGTTCCGACGGGCTGGAATGCGAATATGAACTTCTGAATGTCGGCTTTGCTGTTTCTGCAGTGGCCTCAGAGAATGGTGAATATCAAGCAGGCAGAGAAAGTCGCTTTGGGTACGGCTATGAGCTTTTTGAAAAAGAAAACGTCATGGAACTTGCAAGCATAGCAGGAAATACTGCAGTCGAACTTCTTAAAGCCAAAACTCCTAAAGGTGGAGAAATGCCTGTACTGCTTGATCAGGAACTTGCCGGAGTCTTTGTGCATGAAGCTGTAGGGCATGCATCAGAAGCCGATCTTGTCCTCGAGGGGGATTCCATCCTTGAAAACAGAATCGGAGATCAGATCGCATCTCCTCTTATTACTATCATCGACGACCCCACTCTCTACGAGTTTGGATACTACCCTTTTGATGCAGAAGGAGTACAATCCAAAAAAACAGAAATTATCCGAGAGGGGGTTTTAAATTCCTATCTACATTCCCGTGAAACGGCTGCCAAACTTGGAGGAACTCCAGGGAACTGTAGAGCTCAGGGATATTCCATGCCAGTTGTCAGGATGAGTAATACATTCGTAGATAATGGGGATTCCAGGTTTGAAGAGATGCTTGAAGAGCTTCGAGATGGAATGTATCTTCTCGGTTCCAGAGGTGGGCAGGTAAATACCGGAGAAGGAATTTTCCAGTTCAATGCCGAAAAAGGATATATGATCAGGAACGGAGAACTTACAAAACTTGTACGTGATGTCTCCCTATCTGGCAAGATCCTTGAGATTCTTAACCATGTAACTCTGGTGGGCAATGATATGAAAATAACTGCAGGAAGATGTGGAAAAGCAGGACAAATTATCCCAGTATCAGACGGTTCCCCACATCTTGCCATCTCAAAAGCCCTTGTAGGAGGTTCATGAAGATGTATGAACTTGTAAGAAAAGCCCTCAAGTTGGCAGAGAAAATTGGGGCAGAAGAAGCTGAAATTTATTATGCTTCTAATCACTCAACAAGTGTGAATTTCCGAAAGGATTCCCTTGAAAATGCCAAAGATCGCTTCTCAGAAGGTATTGGAATCCGAGCCATAGTAAATGGAGCAGTGGGTTTTGCTAGTACGAATTCTGCACGAGAACTTGAGAATGCTATAGAAGTTGCAGTCGCAGAAGCCAGGGTTGGGAGAAAGGATTCCGATCGTATTGGGCTTCCATCTGATGGGAAATACCAAAAGGTTTCAGGGATTTTCGATAAGAGAGTCGAGACTCTTGAGCTCGAAGAGTGTATTGACTATGCGATGGCTCTTGTTGAAGGTACAAAAGAGTATCCGGGTACGCTTCCAACATCTGGAGGCTTTACCAGAGCAAAAAGCAGACAGCTTATCCTGAACACAAGCGGGATTGATATTGAAGAAGAATCCTCAATTGTTTCCGGTTTCGTGGATGTTATTACGGTAAACGGGCAGACTTCAACAGCCTATGATTTTGCCATATCTCGTTCCCTTGACATTGATTTTTTTGCTCTTGGAAAAAATGCATCCGATCTTGCTCTGAAGTCCAATGGAGGAATTAGAATCGAACCGCAAAAGACAGATGTGATCTTCCATCCATTTGCTTTTTCAGATATCATTGAAGATGTCCTTGCCCCTTCCCTTGACGCTGACAATGTTCAGAAGGGAAGGTCAGGCCTTATAGATAAGATTGGAGGAGAATTGGCAGTTTCCGAACTCTGTATCTATGATGATGGTCTGATAGAGTCAGGAATCGAGACTTCAGTTTCGGATGACGAAGGAGTTCCTTCACAGCGTACGACTGTGATTGAGGAAGGTGTGCTTGTGACTTATCTTCATGATAATCATACCGCTCGAAAAGCAGGCATAAAAAGCACAGGAAATGGTTTGAGGGCTTCTTATTCAAGTCCTCCTTCAGTGGGGCTCAGAAATTTCATAATCGACTACCCTCAAAGAGATGTTCTCGCTGATACAGAGTACGGGGTTTTCGTGAATACGATTATTGGTTCTCACACTGCAAATTCAATTTCCGGGGACTTTTCGGTTGAAGCAAGAAATGCTTTCACAATTAGAGACGGAGCTCTTGATAAACCTATAAAGTCGCTTATGATTTCTGGCAATGCCTTTGAGCTCTTAAAACAGATAACAGGTGCAGGTTTTGATGTAAGAAGAGTAGGAGGCATAATTATACCTTCAGTCCGTGTTTCAGATTTAAGTGTAATAGGTTAAGGAAGCTTCAAGATTCTTTTTTCAACACTTCTTTAAACTTATGTCATATCTTCTGGGATCACAAAAACCCATCAATATCCTCAGCACTCTACGACTGCAATAAATAAAAACCACTTTTTGCTGATGTACGCAATAACGGTATCTATTGTGTCATGAAATTTGTATCGGAGTGTGATGACAATTTTTTTTTGTGTGTATATTTCGTCTATGCTTCTCTTTTTTTCTTGATTTTATTGAGTTTTACTGCCTTTGCATGTTAAATCTTAATAGATAAAAGTAGGATCCTGAATCATTCCCGTTTTTATTTTCATAAACGAGGCAATTAAGTTGGCTTTGCAACTATCCCTCGGTTTCTTCTTTTCAGTTATCAATATTTTTTTTCCGGAATTATTAGGCTATAGTACTGTCTGGTATGTGCTAAGGAAAACTAAGAATCTTTCTGAAAGACATTAGATCAACACATTATTTTTCAAGTTCAAAGTTTGAAAGACCACGCAATTTCTGGAAAGCAAATATTTTCAACATAACGATTACTTTAGCTTCGGGTCTAAATCATGGAACTATTTCATTAAAATATATTACTCAAAAATGATACAAAAATTACAATCAATTAAGTGATCAATTTCAGCAAATTTGCCACAAAACTAACTAAAAATATTTGCATCATTATTTAAAAGCAAAATCCGTATAAATTTTCATAAGCAAAAATTATTTTCAAGATATTTAAGCTCTACAATGCTCAAATGTTAGAGCTTATCTGAATTCTCTATGATCTAATAACTGGCCTTAAAAGAAGATTAAGGGTATAAAATTTTGCAGAAATTATGCACGCACACTACATGTCAGATTGTATTAAAAATAACATTCTTGCAATGTATAATTCGAAACATGTGAGTATCTAAAAATCGTTTTTACTCAATATACAGGTTATAAATTTTAATCTTTTTCTTCATTCAGGAAGTATTTGCCTGCCAAATTTGCTTATTAGATTAACTTTTTTATTTGTTCAAATGAGATCTATTCTTAGCCCTGATACAACATTGTAGCATTATTGAGAAATGTCCACAGTCCTTGACATATGTTCAAGAGAATTCCCGATCTTTATCAATGAATAAAAGGGAAAAATACTCAGCTACTTAAGGTATTATCTATATTTTAGATAATTACTTTCCGCGGAGTTTGGCCATATGGAGTAATATTGGAGTATTTTTATGAGATCCCATAGGCATAATATGGATTCCGCGCGAAAGTTTTACGAGCTCGGATATAGCTTCTGATGCTATAGAAAGACCTTCTTCAATCGGATTAGACGCCTTTCTCATGCGGAATATTATTTCCTCAGGTACATTGATTCCAGATATGTTTCTATTCATGAATTCAGCCATTCCAAGAGACTTAAGAGGGATCAAGCCTGCAATTACGGGTACATCGAGGTGGTTTATGGCCTCCATAAATTCCTCAAACATGTCCAAATCAAATACAGCTTGGGTCTGGATAAAATAAGCTCCACACTTAACCTTTTTTTCAAGTTTTATGAGTTGTAGAGGGTTAGTAGGATTTATTCCGGAGACAGCACCAGTACAGAAAGAAGTTCCTCCTTTTAGTTTATTTCCTGCAAAATCAATGCCTGAATTAAGTTTTCTGACAAGTTGAAGAAGCTGCACTGAATCAAGGTCATATACAGGTTTTGAGCCAGGATGGTCTCCGCAAGAAGGGAAATCCCCAGTCATTAAGCAAATATTCCGGATACCCAATGCATAAGCTCCCAACAGATCTGACTGAAGTCCAAGCCTATTCCTGTCACGGCAAGTTAACTGCATAATGGGCTCGTGCCCATCATCGAGCAGAAGCTTACTAAAAGCTAAGGAACTCATATGCATTATCGAGCATTGATTGTCAGTGACATTTAGAGCATCTATGACGCCTTTGAGCTGGCTAGCATCTTCCAAGGAAACTGAGAAGTTAGTTCCTTTTGGAGGGGATATTTCAGCAGTAACCAGAAATTTGCTGGAATTCAGTTTATCACGAAAATTAAGATGCATCAAATAAGAATACTAGAAATGAAATTATTTAAAACCATGCTCCTGAGGAGGATGTATATTGTAAAGAAGATCAAGCTTCTCGATTTTTTTCAAGCGCTCATAAATAAGATTCCATGCACAATCCTTCAATCTATGTATTTCACACATACCGTCAGCATTACCTCCACAGGGTCCGTTCAAAAGTCCTTTTGAGCATTGGGCTTTAGGACATATCCCGCCAAATTCACCTATGGTACAGTCTCCACACATTACACACTGGTTAGAAATAAGCTCACCCCCACTCGAACCCCCTAAGGAAATAGTATCATTCGAGCCGTATACAGGGACATCCACTACATTAGCTACGGAGGAAACACCACTGCCACAAGCCATTACAAGGATACAACATGCGTCAATTATTTTCTCATTTTTCTCAATTAGGGACTCAAAAGATCGTATGCTACAGGCTGCAGTAGGAAGAGCCCAGCCTACTACCCACTTTCCACTCTCCTCAAGTTTTCTACCCATCTCAATAACTTCGGGTTCCCCGCCAGTCCGTAATTTTGCAGCACAAACATTGCATCCGACAATGAATATATCGTTTTCGTTTTTTAAGAGGGCAATAATCACCTCAAAAGATTTTTCTAAAGTTATAATCATAATTACCTCAAATATCGATATTCCAGATCGTTTCGGTTTGCAATACATTCATAGATCATTTCGCCGATAAGTGGAAGGGAATTACCCCGCCTCTTGAGTTTTTTGGAAACATGCTTAAGTTGTAGCATAGTGCCCATTATAAGTACATCAGTCATTTCCATTTCATGGAAAACTGTATTTCTTTTCAAGGCTGCGCTCCCTCCCAGAGAAAGCACTTCTTGCTTTATTATGAGACTTTCTACCGTTTTAAGGTTATGAATTTTCAGCATTAAATGAATGTTTTTGTACTGCATTACCTGTGAGCTTATACTGGTTGCCCCAATTTCACGCATTGCTACTGCTGCATCCTGAGGAGTCTTTACCTCAAGAACAGAAACTTCATATATACTCTCTTTTACTACATTTACCCGACTTCTTAGAGCTCCTCCAAGCCTTACAACGTCAAAGGTCTCAGGTACATCATGCGTACGAATAATATGAGCACCCTTGTAGGCTGCAATAGCTGCTGCAGCCAGGCTGCCATAGAGCCTCTCAGTTGCAGGTTTTCCCAGTACTTTCCCTATGAAAGATTTTCTTGAAAGAGCTGCCAATAAGGGCTTTTCAAAAATGTTAAGGCGTTCAAAATCGTCAAGAATTTCAAAATCATGGATAGGAAGCTTAAATTCTGTCCAGCTGCCTATGGCAGGGTCAAGGATCAGATTTTTCTGGTTGATACCTCCAGCTTCAGCAGCCCATATAATAGAATCAAGTGCTTCAATGATAGCGTTCATTCCCAGCGTGTCTCCCGGTCTTTTTATAGAGGCCATGACTACTGCGGGGCACCCATATTCTGCGACTACTTTGATCATTTTAGGGTCTGCGGTAAAACCTGAGACATCGTTTATAATGTCAGCTCCTCTTTTGAGAGCTTCTTCTGCGATTTCAGGAAACATTGTATCAACGGAAATAATGGCATCCACATTGCCTTTAAGAACCTCAAGAGCTGGCAAAATGCGTTCTAATTCTTCTTTCTTGCTTATCTGTTCGGAAAAACGCCATGTTGAACGGGCTCCAATATCTAAGAAAGTTGCTCCATCTTTAACCATCGTTAGGGCAATCTCAAGTATCGAACCCTGGCTTACAACAGAGCTTTCGTAAAAGGATTCGGGGCTCAGGTTAATTACACCCATTATATGTGGAGGGTATCTATCTCCTACTTTTATACCACAGATTTCAGTATCAACGACCATTTTTGACAACCAAATTATATAGATTTATGAATCAACTAACGACAACAAGCACATAATGAATATTGACAAGAAAATACTGATGATAACCTAATTAACAGATCTTTTCAGTCATGAGATCTTTTCGCGCCAGGCCCTTGAACTATGGCTGAGATCTGTAAAAATTCGTATTATGTTTTGGGTTCATGATTTATTGAAGTCGCAGAGTATGGAAAATAATGATGCATTTTTGCAACACCAGAAGATATTCAAAAGTTTCCAATTCATTGCATTTCGCCTATCGAGAATGTATTGTGATATTCCTGAAAAAAACTTCTTTATTTGGTCACCAGATATTTCCGGATAGAAACCGTAATTTATCAGGTAAATCTGCTTACAGACTTATAATAAAGCGGATTTCAATAAATCTCTGATTTTTACGAGTCAATTATATAAATTTTATAAGCATATAACCAAATTAAGTTGTTTATCGGAATCCTCTACAAATAATGAACCCAGATTGTTATAAAATACGCTTCAATGATACATATAAATATTGATATGTGAAATTGACTTAATACAATTATAAAAGCAATATTGCATATCGATTGAAAAACTGGCTCTAAAAAATAATTGTTACTACTGATTAAAGTTGTTAGAGTGAAAAGAAAAATCAAATTTTTTAATATGTAACCATCGGTAAAATAATTATTTTTGTTTTAGTATTAAAAATATGGGGATAAGAATACCATATTCTAACATGATTATCTGATTCCTCAGTAATTTATATTTGCTGCAGTTTCAAATGATTGTTCTGTCTATTTCATAATTCTTTCTATTTAGTTCACAAGAAAAAACTTATTAATGCATATTTAGAAAATTATTATTTAATTATAATTTTTTCTAATCGGTGAGCCTATATATATTTGCAATAATTTGTGTATTTGATCAAATTTTTCTTTTTTGATTCTTTGTTTTTTGATTTTAAAGATAACTTCACTATCCATAAAATAATGTTTTTATTTTCGATATCATCAACTGATCATAAAATCTTGAAATTTACCCTTTGAACAGTAGTGATAAAAATTTTTCTTGCTTCGAATATTCTTTTAATTACTTAATAAAATAAATTCAACAAGGCGTTTTTTGAACTAACGTTTCTATTTCTTGATATATGCTTATTCCCAGAGGGGGTCCTTTTTCTGCTATTTTCATTTTTAATAATAACGTTTGATTTTGCTCAAAAGTATCCGGTGTCACTATAAACAATTTCATTTATTTTGATAAATTTACATTCGAATTTAAATTTGTCAGATTACGGTGATGATTGCCAGCAACCTACAGTTTCAGAGTAACTGTGCGTGTTAGCTGAAAGGATTAATAATGTTACTGTTTGTAAAGAAATACTGAACTATCCCGAACATGAGACTAAACTTGATAATAAGACTTTTCAATTAGTTGAACATCTAACGAATAACGTAGTCTTTAGGAATGGAGAAATACATTTCAAAACAAAAGAAACGACCTATTTCTCAAAATATAAGATACAGAAGAATAGCGAATGAAAGATATGTAAGATCAGAGACAAGCAAAAAAGACCTTTATAAAAAAGACTTTATTTTTCCATAAGCATATTTTCCTCTATAAAATCAATCATAACAATCTATCTACACAGGTGATTTACATACTATAAACCGTCTCTATACTTTTAAGTGTAGGATTCCATATTATGATTCTAAGTTAGATGAAGGAGTAAATGTTTAATTCACAGTCTTTTGTCTAAAAAAAGAAAGCTTTAGAATTTTTTTTCTGCACACATTAACACGTGCTTCATTAGCATGGCAATTGTAATCGGCCCCACGCCTCCTGGAACCGGAGTGATAAATGAAGCCTTTTTGATTACGTTTTCAAAATCGACGTCTCCATATACGTCATTTTCTTCTTTGGTGATGCCTACATCAAAGATAACTACTCCTTCCTTTACCATATCAGCTTTGATAAGGTATTTTACTCCTGCTGCAACTACAAGGATATCTGCTTCAAGGGTATATTTTTTGAGATTATCTGTAAACACATGACAAACTGAAACAGTTGCATCACGATTCAGGAACATTGCTGCCATGGGCTTTCCAACAACATTGCTGTGTCCGATAATAACTACATTTTTTCCTTTCACAGGCACATTATACTCCTCAAGAACTCGGATGACTCCATGGGGGGTACAAGGAACAAGACCTTCATCCCCGATCATGAGTTTTCCCATATTGTAAGGATGAAAACCATCTGCATCTTTTGTCGAGGTTATGGTTTCCATTGCTTTCTGGGGAGAAAGATGCTTTGGAAGTGGGAGCTGCAGCAGGATCGCGTGCACATTTAGATCTCTGTTAAGATTATCAATCAGGGAAAAAAGATCATCTTGACTGGCTTCTGCTGGAAGAAAGTAGTCTTCTGATCTAATGCCTACACGTTCACAGGCCTTGTGCTTAAGACGGACATACATCTTGGAAGCAGGATCCTCACCAACGAGAATTGTTGCAAGCACTGGGATAACTCTGAGGCTGTTTTTCAGTTCTTTGACTCCTGATCTTACTTCATCTTCGATCTGTTGGGCAAGAAATCTCCCGTCTATTATCCGTGAATAATAGCTTTCAGATGACATTGGTAAGAACACCCTATCATTTTAGATTAGCAATAAACAGGGAACCTTGAGCAAAGTTCCCTCACATTGCGACTTGTTTCAGAAAGAAGCTTCTCATTTGCCGGATTCTTGATTGAGATTTCGATATATTCTGCAATCAATTCCATTTCTTCTTCCTTCATACTCCTTGTAGTACAGGCAGGCGTCCCGAGCCTTATCCCACTAGTGATAAACGGGCTGCGGGTTTCGAAGGGCACTGTGTTCTTGTTTGCAATAATCCCAGCTTTGCTCAGGGATATTTCTGCATCCTTGCCTGTGATATCCATATTATTCAGGTTGACAAGCATAAGATGATTATCTGTTCCACCAGATACGATATAAAACCCTCTCTCCTTCAGACACTTACAAAGAGTTTTCGCATTCTTTATGGTTTGAAACTGGTCCTTCAAAAATTTTTCACCCATGGCCTCTTTGAAAGCCACTGCCTTTCCAGCTATGATATGCATAAAGGGACCACCCTGAATACCCGGGAAAACAGCCTTGTTAACTCCGACTGCAAGTTCTTCTGTTCTAGAGATGATCATTCCGCCCCTTGGACCACGAAGAGTCTTGTGGGTGGTGGTAGTAACGAAATCCGCATAAGGAACAGGACTCTGGTGCAAGCCTGCAACTACAAGCCCTGCGATATGTGCAATATCTGCAAGAAGATATGCTCCAACTTCATCGGCAATTTCCCTAAACCGCTTGAAATCGATTTCACGCGGATAAGCAGACGCGCCACAGACAATCATTTTTGGTTTATATTCCTTTGCCATTTCCAGCAGTTCTGTATAGTCAAGAATCTCAGTTTTTTTGCTAACTCCGTAGGGTACAATATTGTAAAGTTTTCCGGAAAAACTTACAGGGCTGCCATGGGAGAGATGCCCTCCGTGAGAGAGGTCCATGGACATTATAGTATCTCCGGGATTTAATACCGAGAAGTAAACAGCCATGTTGGCTCCTGAACCTGAATGTGGCTGAACGTTAACGTATTTTGCCTTAAAGATCTCTTTAGCCCTGAAGATCGCAAGATCTTCAGCAATATCTACAAAGTCGCAGCCTCCATAGTATCGTTTGCCAGAATATCCTTCTGCATATTTGTTAGTCATAATCGAGCCCTGTGCTTCCATAACGGCTCTACTTGCATAATTTTCAGACGCGATCATGTTTAATTTGTATTCCTGACGTTCGGCTTCTTTGTTGATAGCCTCGGACAGTTCCGAATCGATTTTATCAATATAAGACATTACTGTCACCTGAGAATCTATTACATCTATAACCTATTCTAAATCAAGAATTTTTGCTGGGTTAGATTGATTAATACTAATAAGCATGATACTTGAAAGCTTCATATTTGGCGGTATTTGAGAATTTGAAGGTTCAAGAAAATGAGGATTTAGCAGATTGAGATCGTCGAATAAATGGGAGTCATTAAACAGTATTATAACTTTTTATATTGGAGGTTCTTATATCTAATTATTAAAACTTCCAGTGAAAAAAATTATGTATGTTTTGGAGGCATAGGAGATTTTGAAATCTGGATAATTTTTGTGTCTTAATGTTTTGTGGAAACACCCCATTTGAATTATTGATAACTACCTAGGCATTAAGGAGACTATTGATAAGTAAAATCTAGTCAGATTTGGTCATTAATTCAATCGTTCGATTAATTAAAGGGACATTACAGTTCTACCCTCAATTTTAAGTTTACCCTCGACAAATAGCCTGACAGCTTCAGGGTAGATAATATGTTCTTGTTCGAGGATCCGGGAAGTGAGAGTTTCTTCTGTGTCGCCTTGGATTACAGGCACGCAGCTCTGAAGGATTATTGGGCCGGAATCCAGTCCTTCATCTACAAAGTGTACGGTACAGCCTGCAACTTTTACCCCGTATTCTAATGCCTGCTTCTGGGCATGGAGTCCTTTAAAAGATGGAAGAAGAGAAGGATGAATATTCAAGATCCTGTTTCTGTATGCCTCAATAATTTTGGATCCTAAAAGTTGGAAATAACCTGCAAGGAGAAGAAGGTCAATATCATACTGTTTCAAGATCTCAAGTATTTTCCGATCATATCCTGCATTGTCACACCTACTCGGATCAAGAAAAACAGTGTTTATTCCATGATTCTTTCCTCTTTCAAGTGCATAGGCGTCTTCCTTATTGGAAATAACCACATTAATTTCCGCATTCTCGATATAGCTCCTCCCAATGCTGTTTATGATTGTCTGTAGATTTGAACCTCTTCCTGATACCAATACTGCGATCTTCACAACCATTAAAGCTTTTAGATTGGAACAATGATATATTAGAGTTTTGGAACTATGGGAAATATTTAAAATACAAATTGAAACTTAAAATATAATTTAAATAAACAAAGATACTAAATGTATTTTTTTATAAATATATAATTCTAAAATCAATTTAGAGGATTCCGATGAACTCCTGAAATTCGTCATATGTTTATATATTACAATAATTGACTCTTGAAAATTAGAAATTGAGTCAATTATTATATTGAAATCCTATCTAGTCTACAATCATGGTAGGTACGAAAAACACTCATTTCAGGCTCGAGAACTAAACAAAGCACAAAAAGACTGATGTGACTGTTGCTAGTTAGATTATTCAGATTTATCTCTTACTTTTTTCTGTGTAGAAATTCTATCCAAATATTTCTTTAATATTCATATACTTATCCCCATTTATTTTAGATCCATTGTTTGATTTTCAAGATCGTTTATACAGATCCTCAAAATACTTATTTTATTTTTAATCTCTCCATTGATAAAAACTATAACAAAAAAACTATACACAACATCTTCAGATTTACTCTTTGAATAATAGTGGCAAGAACTATTCCTGCTTGAAATATCTTTTTGGTTACTACATGAATTCATTCTCTTGAGTTCTTTTTGAGCTGATCCTCTTGTTTCTTAATATCTCCCTTATTTCTATAGAATGGTCTTTTACTGTTATTTTCACTGTTGAATCATAAATTTTGATTTAGCCAAAGTATCCACTGTATCTGTAAACAATTTCATTTTTTCCTGATAAATCTACCTAAGAATCTGAAGTAATTTAGTTGCTGTGTTGAATTTTCCGATCAATTTATATGTCTATTATATTATGAAGTTTGTATCCAAAGTGTGACTTAACCCTCTTTTTTATTCAAACCCCATCTTCCCATCTCTATTTTTTGTTTTATTAATAGGCTATGGTACTTTCTGGTATATACTAGAAAAACCAAGAAATTTCCTGAAAGAAATTAGACCAATACATTGTTTCTCAAGTTAAAGGTCTGAAAGTCCATTCAATTACTGTCAAGAAAGCATTCTTAAAATAAAGATAACTTCAGTTCCAAATATGACTTAGGAAATGTTTTGTTAAAAATATGGACTCAAAAGTGATACTAAAAATCTCAAGTCAATTAAAGAGAATCAATTTCAGCAAGTTTGTCTCCAACTGATTGAAGACTTTTGTATTCTCCTTTGAGAGCAAAATCAGTGAAAGTTTTTATGAGTAAAAATTATTATTGAAAGATTTACTCTCTTAACACTTAATGCACAGAAGTTTATTGAAATTCTCTATTTCAGAAATTATGACACAAAAAAGGGGACAAAAATATAAAAAATGTTCTTATTAGTTAGCCCCTTTTTAAATTAAGTTTTAAAAACATTAGAATGTGAAATATGAATGCCGTCTTTAGTAGCTTACTTTTCAAACCCTTTTCAAAAGCATATCGGAGTTTCAGTGAAATAAAAATAAGCAAATGACCATGCGTCTATAAAAAGATACATGGTCGTGCAATAGCCTTAAATAGGGTTTTAATTCCCTGATTTTTAGATCAAAGAGTTTTCTTATAATAAAGGGGCAATTTCACGTATTTGCTGTAAATTTAAAACAAACTTTTTTATATCGTATCTGATTTGGTTCTTCATATATATGATTCCTTTATTCATAATTTCTTGATATTCACTATTCCACACAAAGATCTAGATGCTGTAAACAAATTTTAGGAATTTTAATGGATATAACAATTACTGAAAATATTGTTAGTGTTAGTATGATTCAAGAATTTTTGCTCTGATTAAGTGGTTTCAGGTTGCAGATAATACTTGTATATATATATGTTGGTTATTTTTTAATATATTTTGTCTTCATAAGTTATAGATCCACTGCAAAATCTGAAGATACAAAAAAATGTTTGATTTTGAAATTAATATTTTATGTATAGGGGTTTTGCTTATATGAACAATCGCTTCTCTGAATATCTAAAATAATTTTGGTTGTAAGATTTTCTTAAATGACAACACATTATATATATATTTACACATTATCTATCACGTTTAAGATTTTCAAAGGTAATGTATAAATTCTAAAAAAGATTTATTAAGTTTATGAAAGCTATCATCTTAGCAGCAGGAGAGGGGCTTCGCTGCAGGCCTCTTACTCTCACGCGTTCAAAAGTAATGCTGCCTATCGCCAACAGGCCAATTTTGGAGCATGTTATTGATTCGCTTGAAAAAAATGGAATTAATGAAATTATATTGGTTGTTGGTTATGAAAAAGAACGGATAATGGACTATTTTCAAGATGGTCTAAACTTTGGAGTAAAGATAACATATATAGAACAGAAAGCTCAGCTTGGCACAGCACATGCAATCGAACAAGCAAAAAAATTAATCGATCTCGATGATTCAGGATTTCTCGTTCTAAATGGTGACAATCTGGTGGAACCGAAAACCATAGCTGATCTTCTAAATAATTATAAGGGGGATGCGAGCCTTCTAACAGTAAAGATGGAAGATACTGCAGGTTACGGTGTGGTGCTGAAAGAAAAGGAAAAGGTTACAAAGATTCTGGAAAAACGGCCTGGTGATATTAGTCGTATTGTAAATACTGGAATTTATATTTTCACTCCGCAAGTATTTGAAACTATTGAAAAAACTCCTGTCTCGGAAAATGGAGAGTATGCAATAACAGATACCATTCAGCTTATGATCAATGAGGGGAAAACAGTTACTTCTGTCCCGACAGAATCTAAATGGTTGGACGCTATTCATGCATGGGATCTGTTAAAAGCAAATGCCATAGTCTTGGACCCTGCAAAGAATTTGAGAATAGAAGGGGAAATTGAAGAAGGAGCTGTAATCCGGGGGAAGGTAGCAATAGGGAAAAATACTAAAATTCGCTCCGGAACTTACATCGTAGGTCCTGTAGTAATAGGAGATAATTGTGACGTCGGTCCTAATGTTGTAATTTTGCCTTCCACAACAATAGGAAATAATGTATCAATCAGGTCATTTACCGAGATCCAAAACAGCATAATAATGAATGACTGCAGGATATACTCACATGGGCAAATATCTCATTCAATAATTGGAAGCAACAATACAATTGGCTCAGGTTTGTTTGTTGAAGAAAAAGATGGATTGTTGATCATTATGAACGGAATCATCCATCGAGCCCCCAGACTTGGTGTCATTTTTGGGGATGATAATCGGATAGGAAACAGTGTCCTTGTGAAAGCTGGAGTAACGATAGCTGTAGACTGCTTGGTGGAATCTGGAAACACCATCTACAAAGATCTGCCCCGTCATTCAGTGGTTCTTTGATTTCCGAAAGGGGGTACAAAAATGTGTGGAATTGTAGGATATGCAGGGAAAAATTCAGCTGCATCTTTAATTATCGAATCCCTCAAAAAACTAGAATATCGAGGGTATGATTCTGCTGGTATTACGATTCTGGGAAGCGAAATCAAAACTTACAAATCGGTAGGAAAAATTGTAAACCTTGAAGCTATAATCCCTAAAGAAATAAGTGGTAACATAGGAATAGGGCATACTAGATGGGCGACTCACGGACGACCGAGTACAGTAAACGCCCACCCGCATAACTCTGGGAATCCATCGAAGATCTCGGTCGTGCATAATGGAATAATCGAGAATTACATGGCATTGAAAGAGCAATTAACTGCAGAAGGATACAAATTCATATCGGAAACAGATACCGAAGTGGTCGCACATCTACTTCACAAGCACATATATGGGAGTCCAGATGGAAATAAAGCAAAGTGCGAAATCTTTACAGGACTTCAGAGAGCCCTCAAGGAAATTGAGGGTTCTTACGCCCTCGCAATTATCTGTGCTGACGAGCCTGGAAAACTCGTTCTTGCTCGGAAAGACAGCCCACTTGTTATAGGACTTGGAAAAGGAGAAAATTTTGCCGCATCAGATGTAACTGCTTTTCTTAATTATACAAAAGATGTTATCTTCATAAATGACTTTGAAACAGTGGTTTTGACTCCTGGCAGTGTAGAAATTTTTGACAAAGAGGGAAAAATCCGCGAAAAGAAAATAGAAACTATAGAATGGGACTTTGAAGCTGCTGAAAAAGCCGGTTACGAGCATTTCATGCTTAAGGAGATTCATGAGCAGGTAAGTGCAATTCATAATACACTCTCAGGCAAGGTCTCGGAACTTGAAGGGGAAATCTATCTCGAAGAACTGAACATGACTGATGAGGAGATAAGGAAGCTCTCCAGAATCCAGATATTGGCATGTGGTACCTCCTGGCATGCAGGTATGCTTGGAAAATACCTTTTTGAGCAGTTGGCAGGAATTCACTGTGATATAGATATCTGCTCGGAATACAGGTATAGAAGTCCTGTTATGGATAATGGGACACTGGCAATAGCTATCACCCAATCAGGGGAAACTGCGGATACCCTTGCAGCTGTGCGGGAGATAATGTCTTATAATTGCCCTACCCTTGCAATCACCAACGTTGTAGGAAGTACTATTACAAGAGAAGCAAATAGTGTGCTATATACTAGAGCAGGGCCCGAGATAGGCGTTGCGGCAACCAAGACCTTCAGCACCCAAATTACCATTCTTTATCTGCTTGCCGTCAAATTTGCCATTTCAAGAGGCAAGTTAAGCCCTGATTATGTTAAAAGGTTCATTACGGCAATCAGGAAGGTTCCTGGGCAGATTCAACAAATTCTCAACCAGCAAGAATCAATGAAGGAATGTGCAGAGAACTTTGCTCATGCAAAAAGCTATTTCTTCCTTGGAAGGCACCTGAACTATCCAATTGCCCTTGAAGGAGCTCTTAAACTAAAAGAGATCTCATATGTGCATGCAGAGGGCTTCGCCGCTGGAGAGCTTAAGCATGGACCAATTGCCCTACTTGAAAAAGGAACGCCTGTAGTCACAATTGCAACAAGAGGCCCTACTTACGAAAAGGTGCTGAGCAATATAAAAGAAGTAAAAGCAAGAGATGCGATAGTCATAGCGGTTGCTAATAATACGGATACTGAGATAGGAAAGTATGCGGATATCGTGCTCACAGTTCCTCAGAGTGACGAATTATTGTCGCCCCTGCTGACTGTTGTGGTCCTCCAGCTGCTTGCTTATTATACAGCTCTTGCTAGAGGTTGCTCTATTGACAAGCCGCGCAATCTTGCAAAAAGTGTCACTGTGGAATAATAAGACGGATTGAATATTTCAAAATTGAAAACAACGGAAATTCAGGGAGAATTATTTTTGGAAATTGCGGAGCGAGACATATGAAACTCTTTGGATCTTCAGGAATAAGAGGCATAGCAAACAAAGAAATCACACCTGAACTTGCACTTAAAGTCGGGCTCGTATTGGGAAGTCGGAAAAAAATTGCTGTTATTGGGAGGGATCCAAGAGTTTCGGCACCTATGATAGAACATGCTCTTATTGCAGGACTTACCTCAGCAGGTTGTGATGTTACAGAAATCGGCCTTGTTACCACTCCAACTTTGGCATATGCTGCAAGAGCTTACGAATGTGGTGTAATGGTCACAGCCTCACATAATCCATCTGAATATATCGGAATTAAACTCTGGAATCCTGATGGTATGGCTTTTGATTCGGTCCAGCAGGATGAGATCGAAAAAGCTATTGAAACAGAGGGCTTTACAAGGGTTCCCTGGAACCTGATAGGAAAATTCGAAGAAGATGGAAATGCTATTCGGGCCCATATGAATAAGATCAAAAAATTAGTGGGAAATTCTAGTTTGAAAATAGTACTGGACTGTGGGTGTGGAGCAGGAGGTACGATTAGTCCTTATCTTCTTCAGGAGCTGGGTTGTGAGGTAATAACCCTTAACGCTCAGCCTGATGGGCATTTTCCTGCAAGAAATCCGGAACCAAACGATGAAAACCTTTCTCTGCTCAAAAAAACGGTTTTGGATTTCGGAGCCAATTTGGGTATAGCGCATGACGGTGATGCAGATAGAATGATGGCAGTAGATGAGAAAGGTAATTTCGTGTCAGGAGACGAGCTGCTTACTATTTTCGGATTCTATGAATGTGGATATAGCAAAGGGACCGTGGTTGTGCCTGTGGATACCTCTATGATGGTCGATGATTTTCTCAAGGGTTCTAAAATCGTGAGGACCAAGGTTGGAGATGTCTATGTTGCTGAGGGCATAAAAAAGTTCAACGCCACCTATGGGGGTGAACCTTCAGGGAGCTGGATTTTCCCAAAGATCTCCTACTGCCCGGATGGAGTTTATGCAGCCGCAAAGATTGTCGAGATTGTGAAAGAAAAGAAACTAAGCGAACTCAGGGAAGAACTCCCTCGCTATGCCACTAAAAGAGGGACTATGCCCTGTGAAAACGAAAAAAAAGCAGAGTTTATGGAAAGGGTAAAAGTGAAACTCGAGCCCTTGGGAGAAGTCCTTGATATAGATGGTATCCGCGTGAATATGGAAACCGGTTGGGTGCTGATACGTCCCTCAGGTACAGAGGCAAAAGTTAGAATTACAGCTGAAGCCAGGGAAAATGTTGATGGAATTTTTGAAATGGCTGAAAATATAGTGAAGGAGGCGCTTAAATGAAGGCAGTGGTTCTTGCGGCAGGCAAAGGTACAAGGATGGAGCCTCTAACTTCTGAATGTCCTAAAGTAATGCTCCCGATTGCAAATAAACCCATTATCGAACATATTTTGAACTCAGCGGTAGAAACAGGTATTGAAAATTTTGTTTTCATTACAGGATATATGGAAAGGCAGATAAGGGAGTACTTCGGAGATGGAAGTAAATTTGGATTAAGCATAGATTACGTGCATCAGAAGGAACTGTTAGGAACTGCAAATGCAATTGGTTATGCAAAGAGATACGTTGAAGAGGCTTTTCTTGTACTTAACGGAGACATACTAATCGGGAAGGAAGATTTAAATACCTTGATTTCAAGATCAAAAGAATCTTTGATCTGTGTGAAAGAGGTGGAAAACCCGTCTGATTTTGGGGTGCTTGAGATCGAGAATGATAAAGTGGTCAGGATAATTGAAAAACCTGTAAATCCTCCAACTAACCTTGCAAATGCCGGAATATATCTCTTCAGAGACTCAATATTTGGTTTCATCGACAGAACCCATGCTTCAGTAAGAAATGAATTAGAGATTACAGATTCTATCCAGATGTTAATCGATAGTGGACTGACTGTTGGTTACAGTCTTCTGGTGGGCAAGTGGATAGATATAGGGTATCCATGGGATCTTCTGAAAGCAAATGAGACCCTCCTGAAAGATCTTAAAAGCAGTTGTGAGGGCACAGTGGAGCTGAATACAACCATAAAAGGCGAAGTTGTTATCGGGAAAGGCACTCTTATAAGAAGCGGTTCGTATATCGAAGGGCCTGTTGTAATAGGGGAAAATTGTGATATAGGTCCAAATTGCTTTATTCGTCCTTACACTGCTATCGGGAAAGATGTCAGGGTTGGAAATGCAGTGGAGATAAAGAATTCGATTATTATGGAAGGTACTCATGTAGGGCATCTGAGTTATATAGGTGATAGTATTATTGGCCGGCGTTGTAATTTCGGAGCTGGCACAACAGTTGCAAATCTCCGCCACGACGGAAAAAATATAAAAGTTAGGCTTAAGGGCAAAATTCTCGACTCTGGTAGGAAAAAACTTGGTGTGATTGTGGGAGATGATGTGCATACCGGTATTAATACAAGTATAAATGCCGGCGTGATAATGGAAAAAGGTAGATATACATATCCAGGCGAAATTATACAACATTGAGCCTAATATTTAAATGCTTGAAAGTAAAAATAAGGATACTTTTTCCAAAAAAAAATTAAGCGACATTTAAATATTGGAACTCTTTTATAAGTATATAACTAAAATTGCTTCAGCCTGAGCATTACACTTATGGGAATCCTTTATTTTTCATCTTAAAAGAGTCTTCGTCCATACTTTTTGCAGTTTAGTCAAAGGATTGTTTTGAATCAAATATTTCGTACTGATGCTCATGGATTGGATAAAATATATTAAATTCCTCTTTGAAAATTTAATTGCGTCTTTTATGTGCCAAGCATGATAAAAAATATCATATGTTAGTATATACTCAAATAATATTTTCTTTACAAATGAATATTATTATATTTTGGAAAAGTTTTATTCTCAACCATATTTATATCTAAGTCCAAGCGAACTCTTTTTCAACAAGATTCATTTACTATAACCTGTTATGTTGTAGACGGATAAATTTTCTCCAACTCGAGAGCCCAAAATAATTTTGTAATCAATAATAATACTTGATTATTATTTGCTTTTTTGCAGTAGGAACGAATGTTTGCCTTGCAATATCATGCACATTAAAAAGTACCCAAGCTTATAGTTAAACAAATGTACTTATCTTAAACATAGTAAAATTGAATTATATTTATAGATCCTATTTATTTATCTATTTATTCTTAAATCTAATATCTATTAAATGTAACTGAATTTTGTTTCTCGTTTATAAATGATGAAGAAGGGAATTGTAGGTTAGCTTCTATTATTTGATTATGTATTCCGAAAATGCTCTGAATGCAGTCTCCAAATGGTTTTCCATATTTCTGTGAGTCTACAGTAGACATTTCTTACAATAAAAACTTAATCATGAAAATATCAAAGATTTAATTATGTAATACGTAATTTTAAGTAAAGAAATTCTTAAAAAAAGTATATTTACAAAGTTATTAGGATGTATTTTACAAAACAGGATAAAATCGATCAAGTACACTGTACTTAGAAATCTCCAAAAACCAAGAACTATTCAGAAATCAGTTTAGAAGTTATATTTCCTATTTATATATACATTCGGAGATACAACTACTTGTGTAAAACTATCAAGATATTTATTCAAACTTACTAGTTCCAACAAGTAAATTATTAATTCAAAGCTGCTCAAAATTGGGGTCTAGTATGAGTAGCTGATGTAGATACTATTTGGTAAAGGGGGGGGCTTGATTTACCAATGACCAAAAATGTCATAGAAGTAAATAACCTTGAACATAAATACGCTGACTTAAAAGCAGTCGATAATATCAGTTTCACAGTGAAAAAAGGAGAGATATTCTCATTTTTGGGTCCAAATGGAGCGGGTAAAAGCACAGTAATAAATATTTTAACCACACTTAGGAAAATTCAGAAGGGTGCGGCTACAGTCAATGGTTATGATGTAGCAAAAGAATCCAAAGAAGTAAGAAGATCAATAGGAATTGTTTTTCAGATGATGTGCATTGATTATGAAATGACCGTGTTTGAGAACTTAGAATATCATGGCAAGATATACGCAATGCCGAAAAATGAAAGAAGAAACAGGATAAATCAACTCATTAAACTTACTGAACTTGAAGCTAAGAGAAATGTCTTAGCTAAAAACCTAAGCGGGGGTATGAAACGAAGGCTTGAACTTGCAAGAGGATTGATGACAAAACCCTCCGTCCTCTTCCTCGATGAACCAACGGTAGGCTTTGACATTCAGACGAGACTGAGAATATGGGAGTATTTGAGAGAGATTAAAAGAGAAGGTACTACTATTTTTTTGACCACTCATTATATGGAAGAAGCTGATCAGCTCAGCGACAGGATCAGCATAATCGATCACGGAAAAATAATCATAACAGGGAGTGTTTTAGATTTAAAAAATCAGCTTGGTGAAGATCTTATATATTTAGAAACTAGTGATAATAAAACTGCTGCAGGGATTTTAAAGACACTAGAATCTGTTAAAGGGGTAAACGAAGATACAAAATTCCTCAGAGTAATGCTTGGGGGAGATGTCACGCATATTTTACCAAAAATTATGGATAAGGTCAAACAAAATGGAATAGAGATCCTAACGGTAAATATCAAAAAGCCATCGATGGACGATGTTTTTATACACTATACTGGTCATGGTTTAAGGGAAGGAGAACTGGGGGAGCAGCATGAAGAAATCAAGATTACGGAGGTTTTGAAATGAACTTTGAATTTCGTGCTGTGTACTGGAGGGAGATGGTAAAATTTTTCAGATTTAAATCAACGCTCTTCAGTTCCTTAATTCAACCTGTTATGTGGCTTGCATTCTTTGGGCTTGCAATGTCAAAGAGTTTTGATAAACTTACCTCATTACTTCCAAGCATTCCAGGGGTTCCAAATGTCGATTATCTTACTTATATGGGAGCTGGAATTATTGCAATGGATGTATTATTTAGCAGTCTTTTTGGGGGTACTTCTCTCCTATTTGATAAGAAATACAGCTTATTAAAAGAGACCCTCGCAAGTCCCACCCCACGAATAAATATTGTCATGGGCATTGGACTTTCAAGCATTACAAAGGCATTTATTCAGACGGGTATCATAATACTATTTGGGAAATTGATCGGAATGGATTTCTTTAAAGGATATGATATTATTCAAACTCTTGTATCAGTAGTGGGCATTTTTTTATTAGTGGGAATTTTTACCTTAGGATTTTTTTTCCTTTCAGGATCAATTGCTATCACCGTTGATCAACCCGAAGGGATGCAGTCTATTCTAACTTTGCTCAGCATGCCTCTATTCTTCATAAGCAATGCTCTATATCCAGTTGATTCTTTTCCTGAGGTACTCAAGTTTTTGTCAATATTCAACCCTTTAACCTTACTTTCAAATGGAATTCGGTATTTTGCTCTAGGAACTAATTTCTCTGTTATGGGAGGTCATTATATTTATACGACAGGGGATATTGCTATGTCTTTCATGGGCCTTATGCTGTTCGCTCTCGTAATGCTATCCATCATACTCTGGAGATTTGATAAAGTAGATGTCTAACCACAGTAATTGATTTTGAGTATAGATCTCTGAATATAATCTTGATACGCTTGATAATACCAAATAACTTGTATTTAAATCAAAATTCATCATGCTCAAATACTTAATAATCAAGCGTAGAGAACCTCAAAGCTATCAGAGAAAAACAATATCATTAAGAAAGAAAAATAGCATCTTTGGACAAGATTGAAAACAAATAGTTTGATAAATTTTGATTGTGAGATAAATATGCTGCTCAAAACAGTTTAAACCATTGGTGAAATTGTAATGGCTCCTCTAAATGCATAAGGGCTTGTGGAAGTATTCAGGATAGTTTTTAAAAACTAAAACATGTATATTGGGTCACAAATGTGCTTGATATGGATGAATCCAAGAAAAAAGATATTGCAACCAAATCCTGGAAAACTGAAGGATACCATATATGAATTAAACAGTTATGTAGTATATAAGATTCCGTTGCAAAAAATCTGGCTTTCCACAAAAACATTAAAAAACATCACAATTCGGGAAGTTAACCATTTTAATTTGGTAGAAAATGATACATAAAGGTGAAAATTATATTGTCAAATTGCAGAAATATTATTTTTGTAACGGAACCCTCCAAAGTAATCCATCTGAGAGATCTTAATGAAAACAAGATCTTAGTTGCCTACATTCCTAATGCTGTGACATAGTTTAGCTGAAGATAGATATGTCTCTCATAAGTACTTTGTTTATTGTTTATATGACTTTACGCATGAAGTTTAGCTGAAGTATGAGAATTGACTATCTTAAATAATGTAACATTAATTTTCCTTTTTACCAGTCCTTCGGTTAATCAAGATATAAGAGGTTTCCATGAGTACCATTCTTTAGGTAGCGTGGTCCAGGCAAGTGGAGGTAACATTCCAACTTTTGTAATAATACTCCTTAAATTACTCACATACATTATTTATAATTTATATTTTGGCCCTCAGTCATTGGGTATTTAATATTTTCAAGATTGAGTTCCCCATAAAAAACATGTTTGTGTTTTTATGCACTGAAGCAGATCTGCTTTAAATAATTTCACTGAAATTCGGCACAAAAATAGCGGAAAAATGGCATTAAGAATATTCTGGAAATAATATCAAAATAATACAGGACTATTAATACTCAAAAAATATTTATGCACCGATTTTTGAAATATGAGCGTTTATACTCTTGAAAACATCAACTATTTAATGATAGATTAACTGAGTTGTCAAAATGTGTAATTGCCAACTCATTCAAAACTAAAAAACTCGTAACCAACATTCAAAGGAAATGAGCTCAAAAAAACTTGCACATTAAATATTAAATTATATGGTTAGATATCATTTTTTCCAAGCTGAATAACTAAGATTTTTATTTTAATCTAACATCACCTTTTTTTGAATCATTAGAAAGATTCCTGTTTTCTTCAAACCATTTACAGTATTCTTCAGGGCATTGTGTCTCAGGGCACTGATGTATATATTCCAGGATATCTCTCATTTTCGCACTGGCCATTGATACTGATACATCTGCACTTCCATAATAAATACGAATTTCATCATCCACTAAGACCCACCCGCAAGGGAAAACAACATCATTAACGTCTCCACTACGTTCATACATTTCACGAGGCCCGAAAACCCATCCTTCAGATCTGTGAAGCACTTTCCTAGGATTTTCAAGATCAAGAAGAGCTAATCCAAGTCGATAACTTGCTTTAGATGTCGTCTGGCGCACCCCATGGTACATAATTAACCATCCGTCAGATGTGCGAATAGGTTGTGGAGATAAACCTATCTTGTTAGCATCCCACCATCCACCTTCACGAGCATACAGAAGAACCTCGTGTTCTCCCCAGTACTTCATATCTGGAGAAAAGGATATCCATATATTCGCCTTTGAGCCCTCCATACCAGATACCGGTCGATGTAACATTGCCCACTTACCATCAATTCTTACAGGAAAAACAGCAGCATCTTTATTTTCAGGAGGTAGGACAGCTCCTACTCGATCAAAATTACAAAAATCTTCTGTAAAAGCAAGAGCTGGTAAGGGACCAGAATCAGAAAAAGCCGTGTATGCTACAGCCCATTTTCCCATCTCATCGATGTAAGTTATACGCGCATCTTCAATGCCGTATATCTCTTCAGGGTAGTTTATAGGATCTGGAGTAAAGGTTGGTTTGCTGTCAATCTCCCAGCCATCAATTCCATTTTTACTCCTAGCTACCGTAAAATGAGAAAAACCCCTGTGATCTTCAACACGTACCATTAATAGAATCACCCCATTAACGATAGCAGCGGCTGGGTTAAATACTGAATTGGCCCGATACGGCCAATCTTCAACGGTAAGTATAGGATTTTTTTTATACCTTTGGAATAGTTCTCCGTGGTCTTCCCAGCTCATGTTATCTTCCTCATTCCGTCTGATTTGCCAATGACGTATTCTTTACTCTCCGCAGAGCCCAAGTATCTGCTTCATCACTGACTCTGGTTTCCAATCGTGTACGAAATGCTTTATTTTCATGTTTCTTTAAAACGTTCAAAGCCATTAAGTAGCAAATTACTGATTCTGCACCTTGATTAAAGTTCATGCCAATGCTGGTGAGTCCATCGTAGACTGAACCGTTTGAGTAATTATACATAATATTTTGCAAGCGATTTCTACCTAAGAAATATTCAAAAGAATATTTTGCGAGTTCTAGATATTTCTTTTTTTGCACAATCTCATAAGCCGAAACATAAGCCTGAGTCAGGTAACCTGCCTCTATAGGTTGCTGGTCAAAAAGTGGTTTTTCTCCATTGAAGGAATACCAACCTTGATTTCCAACCAGATCAAAAAATTCGTTTTTCCATTGAATCTCAGTAAGAAAATCCAACGTATCAAGACCAATTTTTTTGTAAGTTTTGTCTTTGGTATAATTATAAGCAAGTAATAGAGATTCACTTATTTTTGCATTGCTGTAGGTAACTGTGGGCTCAAACCAGTTCCAGCCTTCGTTATGATTAGTCTCATATAAGTCAACCAGAGAATCCGCATGATTGATTAAAATAGATTCAAATGAATTTTTCCCTACAAAAGAATCTATGTACTTGACAGCATCCTTGTGTGAGTTGAATGGGGACTCATATTCATCTGCATCCACTCTTTTTTTGAGTATCTCATACAAGCCACATATTGTATAGGCTTTTGCCCTCGGGTAGCTCAGATTTTTCATTTCTTGTTTGGATCTGCTGACGAGGATATGTGCGAGTGTGAGCATATTTTTTGAAAGGTGAGGACAGCTGATTACATGACCAAGCCCATAGATAGCACGTCCAAGGGTGTCTTCACTGCCTTTTTCATCTAAAAATTCTCCATTATAGCTTCTGAAGTTATGAAAATGGCCCACGTCTGTCTGTGCATATTCAAGAAAGCTCATATATATTGTAATTAACTTCGAGATATCTTCTGTTTTTTCTCCACTATTAATTAATTGTGTCAAAGCAACAAGAGCCCTGCCTACATCATCAGTGCTATATCCATAACGGAGAGCAGGTACATCAATATCGGTGTGCTGTATAATCCCCACGTTATCTGTCAATAGCTTAAGGTGGTCAAGTTTTGCTTCAGGTAGCGTATTTGGAAGGAAACTAAATCTGTCTCGTATTTTTGAACATGTATCATAGTTGTGTAAAGCCTTATAAAAGATAGCAGTATATTCTTTACCAACGTTTTTCCAGGTCATTTTTCTGCCAAAATTGTATGCATTTTGACGCAGAATATTACATTTCTCTGGATTTTCAATTAAGTCCAAAAGAGCTTTTTTAAAACTTTTAGTGTCTCCAAAATCTACAAGCAACCCGCGATTATCGGAGAGCATTTCTTCAGCATACCAATAAGGAGTGGCAACTATTGCTTTTCCCATGCCTATGACATAGGTTAGAGTGCCGCTTACTATTTGTTCTCTGGAAAGATAGGGAGATGCATAAATATCACTTGCAAGAATATAATTGCAGAGTTCTTCTTTTTCAACAAACTTATCATGGAATACTACATTATTCCCAATCTCAAATTCGGAAACAATGCTCTTAAGATATTGTCTGTATGCTTCGCCATCGTTCTTTTTGATCATAGGATGCGTGGCGCCCAGAATAAGATAAACAAGGTCAGGATATTGATGTACAACTTCAGGAAGGGCTTTGAGCATACTTTCGATACCTTTGTTTTGGCTCAACAAGCCGAAAGTGAGGATAAGTGGAGACCCTTTGAGATTCAACATCTTTTTATACTTATCACAATTGCTAAATGGATAGTCCGGCATCCCGTGGAAGATAACTTCGATTTTATCTTCAGAAACCTCATAAACATCTTTTAGTATGTTGACTGCAGTTTGGCTCATTACAATAAGTTTGTCGGAATACCTTGTGAGCTTTTCAGTGGATTCTCGATACTCATCAAGTCCAGGCTCCCGGATCACAGTGTGCATCGTTGTTATTACAGGCTTGCTGATTCCTGATAAGAGAGCGAAAATATAATCTCCTGCTGCCCCCCCAAAAAGACCAAATTCATGTTGAAGACAGATAACGTCTGCATCGGAATGATTTATAAAATCTGCAGCTCGGTAGTAATCTTCGAGCTTGTTTCTTTCAATTTGAAAAACAACTTCTTCTGGATAGTCATAATTCTCAGGAGGATCTATCAAAGCAATGACTTCACAATAAATGTCATCCTTTCCTACAAAAACTGAATTTAAAAGATCAGAAGTAAATGTGGCAATCCCACATTCTTTTGGAACATAGGTTCCTATAAATAATACTCGTAATTGTTTATTCAATCGATTCCACCAACTTATAGAATTATTAAATTTAATCCCCCCATTTTAACCTTAAATTTGTTATAATAAACTAAAATTGTATACTTATCTTAATACAGTTCGTTCATCTTTCAGTTTCCTATATGCAGCTCTACTGCATTAATATCGTATTATTAATCGCTAAGAATCAATTAATTGTCCATATTCATTCCTGGAACAATTGATAAATAATTGGAAGAGGGCCCGGAAAGTTATGTTCCTTATCCCAACTCCTTATGTTCCTTATCCCAACTCCAAAGGTATTGCCTGAACAACAATTTCCTAAACAACATCTTTTGGGCAATTCTTTCTTTTTATTTCGTAGATTTACAATTTATATCCTACGAAGTAGAGTGTCCATTTACTTTATTTCTAATTTTTTATACGAAAAAATGTTTATGAACAAAAATTATTTTTACGTAGCTAATTATAAAGATAAACAATATTTTAATATTAAGCATGTAATTTTTTCATTATTTGTGGTAATTGTCATGATCTAGTAGCAAGTCCATTTTTAAAACGATCTAGACTTTAACACAAAATATTTAAAATAATAGAAAATCCAAAAGAATAATAAAAAGCTCAAATGGATAGAGAGTATTTCGATAAACTCAGATTTTTGACCGGTTGCTTATAATGGATATCTAAGCAATTTGTTGAAATCGATGGTTTATCAAAATCTCCTCTAAATATTTTTCTGTATTGCTTCTTAAATAAGTTTTCATTGATGAATTCTTTGTGATGTCCATGGTAGCATAAAAAATATGTTTTCCAAGTTATATGTGTGGATATCACTGAATATCCTCAAAATATTTTAGATATATCAAGTTAATATATTTCAACAGTGTTCTTCAAATAACATTTACTATAAGCTCAAGGTGTTGACGATGATGCCGCTAGTCGTTATAGCCTTTGATGGTGAGCTTAAGTTTTGTGAAATCAACTCTAATATTACAAAACGTCCCCTCATCTTTCAAATGGTTTACAATCTTCGAATTTTTACCAAGGATAGCAAGCTGGTGAATTTTAATTCGCCGAAGATCGGGGATGATTTACTTACACGACAATATGAAAGCTGTTGACATTTTTGTTGTAATTGGGAGCCTTTACCACCTCTGAATTGGCTCCCAATTGTGCGATTCAACCCTGCGATTAAGAGATCAAAATATCCTAACTCTTAATCGTTAACTTCTCCTATATGTTGTAGCTGTATATAACATGAACGAATCTCAAATTCCCTTTCCATTAAGTTATATTGTTTTCTTATAACATAGCTGACCTGTCCTATTATTGACTTATACAAAGATTAGTTCTTTATTTTATAAATATATATGTATGTATCTATATATACACATACCTGTATATTTATGGAATGGTATCTTTTTTCCTAATATTCCGAAACCATTTCTACAAATTAAAAGGGAATATCAAAAATCATCTAAAGTTATAAAGTAGTCGATTGGGGCGACGAAAAATGACTATACTTCTAGTAAAGGCACAACCAATTTACTGGCTATGTCTTCTGAATTATGTAGTCTCGTTAATTTAATAACTTTACCTGATGAAGCAAAATATGTGCCTCCAAAAATTTTTAATGCTTTGATTTCGTTCTGTACCTTCTGTAATATCTATGACCAATTCTCTTGAATCTGTAATAAAATATATTTCGTCAAATATTCCAATCTATACAAATCCTTTCAACTTATTTGAAACTAAGGTTCACGAAAATGCTGCTGACTTTAACGATATACTACATTATGTGGCAAAGACCCAAAATATATGGAAATAAAAATAGAAGAATAAAATTTTAAGAGAATATTAATTATATGCTCTAATATATTGGAAGCTCAAATAAAATTTGATGTTCTTGAAATAAATGGGTTAAGCAAAGAATCTTCAATCCTTATGAAATACTAGAGGATTTCTATAAACCTCTGATTTTAACGAGTCATTTATGTACCTCATAAATATCGCCAAATTTCCGTTCTGGATCATACAGAAATATTGATTAAAGCATAAAAATAATAAGTTTTGGTTTTGCTCATCGTTTTTCCATTATAATATATCTATCACATTTATTGAATACAACCAGTCCTAGATGGAGAACCATTTTCCAAAATGACACAATTAACCTTTTTGAACCTCTCAATTTTGAAAATTATATTCCGAAAGTTGTCTGAGCAATTGTATTTTCAATTTCAATTCTTAGCTCATCTGGGATTCCCCTTATTCCAATATCCAGGAATCCGCGAACGATCATACCAACTGCTTCTTCTTCGGAAATTCCCCTGGCCATAAGGTACTCCACCTGATCTTTAGCGATTTTTCCTATGGCTGCTTCGTGAGTAAGCTCAATATCAGCTACATTTGCTTCAAGGACTGGGATTGCTAGTTGGCTTCCTTTGTCAGCAAGGACGAGCCCCTTGCATTCTAAATGCCCTTTAGCGCCATTTGCATTGCCTACTATTTCTCCCCTTGCAACAATTCTTCCGCCAATTGTGATCGTCCTTGAGACCAGTTCAGCTTTGGTTTCAGGAGCATTCAAAATCGCCCTGCTTCCAAGATCAAGCTCAGAGCCTGAATGAGCAATTGCTATGGTATTGAGCCTGGCAACCGCCCCTTTTCCTTCTAGCCTAACAGTTGGGTAGAGCTGCACAGAACGAACGGGCTTGAGGCAAATATAATTGCTTATATAAGTTCCTCCTTCCTCTACATGAACTACTGTTCTGGGCCTGACTCCTATTTGCTCGGCCCAATTGTGAATCATTGTGAAACTTAGAGTAGCTCCTTTTTTCACGTACATCTCGGAAATTCCAAGATGTAGTCCTTCTTCTATTCCTTTTTTAGAGGTACAGCCTGTGATAATATCAAGATTTGCTTCTTCCTCAACGACTATAATATTATGCACGGTCTGAGATATTTTTTTGCTGCCCAACATAAGGCAGGTCTGAACTGGCATAGAGGACTTCTTACCAGCAAGGACACGAACAAAGTAGCCATCAGCATTTTCTAGATAGGCTTTTGAAGTGTATTTGTCAGTGTCTACCTGCACGAGTTTCCAGGAATAATCTTTCAGCCAATCATACTTTTCCATGGCTTTGTGAGTAGACATAAGTTCCACATTTTTATCTTTGAAGGAAGAATGTGAGACTGCATTGTCCAACATTAGGAAGCTTCCAGATCTTCCTTCTTCGCTTGGTACGACCCCTACTTGTAGCAAAGTTTTTTTACTTTCCTCGTCAAGTGTCTGGAGGTTTTCAATAGGTTTGCTAACCTTGGAACCTTCCTCAAAGTTTTCCAGCTCAAAGTCCTCGCCATAAGAAGCCTTTTTATTGACTGAGCTCTCAGCTCTCTTTTTCAGGTTCAAATCATCAGTCTGCATTTTATACATTCCTCATACCCTTTATTTTTAATTTCTTCCAGCATTTTGAGAGGATTTCCGGAACACATAATTGTCCCATTGCAGAGGATATATCCTCTATCTGCCTTCACATAATCCAGTATCCGACCGGTGTGAGTAATAATAAGAGCAGATTTTCCCATCTCACAACTTTCGCCTGGACAGTTCAGACCTTCTTCAAGCAGGCTTTTTATTGTCATTCCAACCTGTTCTATGCTTACAAGGTCAACTCCGGATTCAGGTTCATCCAGGAGATAGAAACTCGGATCCTGGGCTGCAAGCTGCAGAAGTTCGGAGCGTTTGATTTCTCCTCCTGAAAAACCCACATTTATATCTCGGTCCAGAAAAGACTTCATTGAAAGCTTTTCGGAAAGTTCTTCAGGATTTTTATGCCCTTTGGATGCTACTCTTATAAGATCTTTCAGTTTAATCCCAGACATATCTGGAGGACGCTGCATCATAATCCCGAGTTTGCGACTGGCTCGTTCATCAATCGGCATGTCGTTAATTTTTTCTTCATTAAACAGAATCTGGCCTTTCACAATCTTGTATTCACTAAAGCCCATAATTGTTCTCATTAAAGCTGTTTTTCCAGCTCCGTTTGGCCCAAAAAGCACATTAGTATACCCTTTTTTGACTTCGAGGTTTATGTCATGAAGCAAAGTTTTTCCGTTGACTTCGACAGTCAAATCCTCTATTTTCAGCATCTACATCTTCTCCTTTATTCCCTTTTTGATACGGCTCCGTTATTATTTTCTTTCATATCTTTTACATCTCGAGAAAATAATCATTCAAAGTAACATTTTATTCAAAAAATATGAGGCTTTTATCATTTTATGGATTTTTGATATATGCAGTTAATTGTTGGTTGAATTAATAGTAGATTTTGGCGATTCCAGAAGGGATTTAAAAATCTTAATCATATTGATAAGGTAGAAAAATTGCAAAAATTGGACAATTTTAGCATATTGCTTGAATTATGGTTTCTTGCCAGGTCTCTATTTATTCCTCACTAATTTCTTTGTTTAATTTGGAAGACATCCTATTTCTAATTATACATTTTCCTCTGAATATATGTCTCGTTTGAACCTTTGTATCGAATGCAACAATATTCTGAAACAACTAATTTGAGTCTTATCATTGAGTCATTGATCAAGATCGAAAGTGAAGGGATAAAACTTTTAATTTCCTGCAATTATCCAACCTAGATGGATTATTTATCATGCTTTATATTTTCCTTCAGTCGATAATTTCAAACATTATTGTGTTGAAGTAGATATCTATAAACTGATATTAGGCAGCTTAATTAGCTATAATTTTTTTCTTGATTAATTTTCAGCTCGTACATTAAATTATTGATAATTCTAAACAAAAATAATATATTATCCTTACTATTGTGAAACTTTTCGAAAATTTCCTTCTCATATGCTTCTATATACATATAGATAGTTCTGTAGTTTATGTTGCTTAAATAGTAGTACATTTTTTTCAATTTATAGAGAATTTCGATGAATTTCTGATTTTCACGAATCATTATATACAAATTTATATGCATATGACGAAATTTAGGGTTTATTAAGCTCTTCTATATTTTTTAAATATTCTCAAAAAGAGCTCCATAATATGGTTCCATTGTTTGTGGGAAAAAATATTTTTTAGGTATATTTAGGGTAAATATGGAAGTTCCTATTATTTGTGAAGAGAAAAGTTCCATCCCAACATGTATAGAACAGAAGGAGCTTTCAATTGTTATAACTAGGCCTGAAATCCCCAGCCCCGACATAATTCTTGGCTGTGTTATCATGGATTACAGTAATCTAACCCCCTGCTCTTCTCAAATTTCTGACATCGTTTTATATTCCATAACTGTAGAAACTGGATTTGTTTCAATTCTAATTCCTGTTTCTTCAAGGGCACAGATTCCATTAATTCCTCCTACGATTGCAATTCCGAACTTCCCCATTTCAATAGGTGCCCCGAGTAAAGACCCATCAATATCTCCTGGAGGAAAAAAGCCTCCTAATCCCATTTTTTCTGCTTGTTGAATAATTTCTACGACCCTATCATAAGCTGATAAGTTTATTTGTCTAATATTTGCAAGAATTTTACCTTCCCCCGTCTCAACTACTTCGAGAACTGAAGTAGGTTTCCTTTTCATAAAAATTTGTATTGGATCAATTGAAGTTCCGCTATAAGAAATTAGATCCAAAAAATATGAAGGCTTTCTGTTTTCTATCTGGAGAATTCCACCGTAGGAAGGTTCTACAGGAATGCCTGATTTAAGAAGAAGCCCATCGAAAGTAACACTGCATACTGTAGCTATTCCGACCTTTCCCGGAGGTAAAATTATTAAATCTTCATCTTCTTCCAAAATTCTTACTTTCGGACTTATCATATATCCTGAATGTGCGGTATAAGAAATTACATCGATAACGGTTTCCAAATCCTCTTTAGCAAAGTAAGAGATATTTACTGGTACGACCCCTTCACTTGTCTTTGGATTAATGGTAGTTCTAAATGCCATCTCTTCAATCTGGGATATCACAAAACCAAAGCGATCTCCAATGAGAGCATCACTCATTTCACTTTCTCCCAGTTCAGTAAGTGTACGGCCTGCATATCCGTGTTTGCATGTGAATCCCCTTTCGTCCAGGATCCTTAGATGATATCGGACAGCGCGCTCTCCGATATCATATCCCCTCTCGTTCAGTTCATCAGCTATGGCTCGGGCACCTATAGGCTTGTCATTTTCGTTAATCACCCTCATAATTTCAATGAGTTTTCGCTCGATTTGCGGATCCATCATGTATAACACCGTTATTCTGTTATCATACCACAAGCTTTTTGATAATTTTAGCAAAAAACTAACACATACATTTTAATTTTTTTAAATACTGCATAGAATCTTGATAATTCCAAAATAATATATAAGTTTATAAAATCGCGTATTATGACTCGTGAAAATAAGAAGTTTATCGAAATTCTCTTATTTACTTCAGTTTGCGTGACGTAATTCAATTTTATAGTACAAAGATAACTTCATATATAAATCAGCCAGTTAATAACGGTTCGCTGGAAATGTACCATCTCCTCAGAAAGTGAAGGGTATTTGGACGAAATAAAGTTGAGTTATCCAATATTTTTTCTCTTCCCGCAGGCATGAAAATTTGTAATAAATTAAAATAACTGGAACGTCTTAAAGAATAATATACAAGTTTTAATTTCATATTTAGAAAAGGCCTTTTCGGAATATGAAATATATATTAAGTTTACCCTCTGTCTTTTATTCAAGAAGTACCTTTCAGTTTTAAACCGATCTAAAAAGTTTAACTATAGCGAATTCTAAGTCCTTCACATAAAAATGCATAGATCTTTTTCACATAGGACTTATGCAGATGAATTTCGAAACAAATTCCAATCGACTTTGAAGTTAAAGTCATGCTTAAGAAAATTAAAGGTTTAACACCGTTGATTTCTTATTTCAATTGCATAAGTCCTATTGTAGTTTCAAAAACTTTAAACTACTTGCAAGAACACTTGATATGATATGTCTAATCCAAATTTCAATTGTATTCCACCTGAAATTCTGGTTCCTGTAGGCGGCCAAGAAGCCCTTCTCGCCGCAATCAAAGGAAGAGCTGACGCCATATACCTTGGGATCGGCGAATTCAATGCCCGCCAGGGTATAAACAATTTTACCCTTGGAGAACTGGAAGAGGCAGTTGATCTTTCCCACTCGCATAATGTTTCTGTTTATCTGGCACTGAATATCCCTATAAAACAAATAGAACTTCAACAAGTCCTTGAGATAGTAGATCATGCATACTCTGTTGGAGTTGATGCGATTATTCTGCAGGATCTAGGTCTTTTAAGTCTTATAAAAAAAATTTATCCAAACCTTGAGCTACACACGAGTACGCAGCTGACTATCCATAATAGTAAGGGAGTTGATTTTGTAGAAGGTCTCGGGGCAAAAAGAGTTATAGTCGCAAGGGAGCTCACTGCAGACGAGGTAAAAGTCATTGTGGATTATTCAAAAGTGGGTATCGAGGTTTTCGTACATGGATCTCTTTGTTATTCATATTCCGGAAAATGTCTCTTCAGCAGTTTAATGGAAGGCAGAAGCGCCAATCGAGGAGCCTGTGCTCAGCATTGCAGACGTCGTTACAGATTTCTGGTAAACGGCATCGAAATTGATGAAAGAAATATTAGAGGTAGCTATCCCTTAAGTTGTGCCGAGCTTTCCACCCTTACTGGACTTGAAAAACTCGTAAAAACCGGGGTTGTAAGTCTTAAAATTGAAGGCAGGATGAAAAAACCCGAATATGTGACAGCGAGTGCCGCTGCCTACAAGGCTGTAGTTGAGGACATTTGCAATCCAGAACAAAGTCTGACAAAAGAAGAGCTTGAATCAAGGGAAGCACAAATTGCAAAACTCTTTTGCAGGGGCTTTACAAGAGGGTTCATACTTGAGGAAAGAGACGTATCACATCCCAAATACAGCTCAAACTACGGAGCTTTCCTAGGAAAAGTCCTAGATATTTTCCGTTCAAAAATGAACACAAAACTTACAGTCAAGCTGGATGAAGATCTCCAGGTCAAAGATGGTATCAGCGTATTCGTGGGAGAACGAATGATTGGTTCTGCAGTTGCAGGCATAATCACAAGTAAAGGCGACCATGTAAAAAGTGCGAAAAAAGGCGAAAAAGTAGGGCTTGAAATCAGCTCGAAAACAGGGAGAGTAATACAGATAGGAGACGAATTATACCTTACAACAAGCACACAACTCCTGGATACCCTTCAAAAAACAAAACTGAAAACTTACCCGGTGGAACTGAAAGTAAGGGCCAGAAGAGGAGAACGGTTTACAGTTGAAATTAGAGAAAAAAAAGGAAAAAGAAGTGTAAGAAAAGATTTCTCGATTGCGAAATTTTCTGATGACTATATTGTTCAAGAAGCCGACAAAGCTCCAACTACTTTCGAGCAGATAAGAAAGGTGATGAGAAGCCTTGGAGACGTTTCATTTGAAGCTATAGACATTTCGATTGAAGCTGATAAAAATATTTTTATCCCGGTTGGTGTGCTGAAGAATACTAGGCGAAAGGCTGCATATCTTTTTTTGGATAAAATCCTTAAGGTGCATAAGAAAGAGCAAAAACACCCGCTGTTGAGTGATCTCAACTACATTTGTGTTTCCAGAAATGCTGAGAGAAAAAAAAGTGATAGTAAAGAAAATAATCTCAAAAATGATATGATTAGGGACATAACTTCAAAGAAACTTCTCCTTAGCGTTGAAGTGGATGAAATTTCTTCGTTATTTGCAGCTTTGGATGGTGGTGCAGATATTATTTATGTCCCTATTTCGAGGTTTGAAGAGCTGAATGCCCCTGAAAACGCAGAGAGATTTCAGGAGCTAATAACAGACAGAAATGAGATTGCTTTTAAGGTTCCTCTCATTGCTCATGACAGAGAACTGGATGAATTCAAATTACTTATGGAAAAAGTAAGAGATTCAGGCTTTAGTATAGCATGTTCCGATCTAGGAGCTGTGCAGATAGCAAAAAACTTTTCTATACCCTTTGTTGCTCAGAAGGACTTCAATATTTTTAATTCTTTTACAGTCAATATTTTCTACCAAGCAGGCGCGTACAGAGCAACACTCTCAAGCGAACTAAACCTTAGTGAAATAAAGAACGTATGTGAAACAATTCATACCTGGGCGGAAGTAGGACAAGTTGAAATTCTCGTTTATGGCAGAGAACTTATGCTAATTACAGAAAATGATCTTCTAAAGCCTCTTATTCACAAAAAAATAGTAAAACAAGACAGCGAAGTTCATCTTCTTGATCAGTTCGGCTCCAAGTTTCCTATTAAACGAATGGGCACTCGGACCTTAATCTATAATTCGAAAGTACTCAACATGCTAGGGTATATAAAAAATTTAGGGGAGTACGGGGTGGATGTTATTCGGCTTGATCTATCACTGAATAATGATTATGATATAAAAGGAATCGTAAAAACATATAAGGAAGTTCTTGTAGGAAAAGAGGGAAATCTAAATGTAAAAGGAGTGGAATATACAACTGGACATTATTTCAAAGGAGTTTAATAGAGAATTTGCGGCAAACATTAAAAGAAAATTTAGATATAAAGGGCAATGTATATAAATTTGCCAAGAAATCTACTCAATCCAGTCTTGTGGAGTATGTGAATAAGCATTAACTTGTTAAACTCCTCGAATGTTAAGTTTGATTTGCAAGGGTTGGTAAATTTTACCTAAAAACTGACACTGTTTCATTTATCATTAAGCTGTAAAAGTTTTTTACCCTGAATAGATCTCGAATTAACTGTTTTAAGTTGAATTCACATTCTACTGTAGAACTCAATGCCAGAATAATCAGACTGATCATCTTTCTAGAGAAAATGATGGAAAAGTATCCACTATAGTTGAAATCAAAATATTTCAGCTCACCGACTTCAATGTATCTTGACGGAACACCTCTATAATGATTAGAAATGTTTTATTGGCATGAACCTTGGCTGACCAAAAAAATTATATGATGATGAAAGAACGTTAGTTGGACAAATTTATTCCGATCGAAACCAATTTCGCTATGAATTTGGAGCTTTTTACCTTGAGCAATTCATCGAGGCTAAGGACAATAAAAAAATTGAATACTACAACCCGTAACAACCTGTTCAGTAGAACCTTGCTAGTTAATAGAGCAAAAAATGTCAATAGTAGGTCAATTTTCCAATTTTTATCAGTTTAAATCACCTATCCTTTATTATAACCCACTTGTTGCAGACATACACAAGAATGCATATATTTTCTCAATATGACAGTAGCTTAAAAAATACGCTAACTTCCAATGAATAAATAGAAGACAGTAGCTAATTGGGCAACAAATTATAGACTTCATACATCTGTGAAATGGACTCCCTATTTTTAGATAAAAATATACATATCTGGAAACTTACCGACTTAAAGAAATAATTGAACCGGATATCAAAGCAGTAAATTTCTACCATTAATTTGTAATGAATCCATGAAATATTAAGTAAATTTTATATCACAAAGCTGGGAAATTTAAATCGAACAAAATTGAAAACTCAAATCGTCATTGACAGTACTCAATCTGTAAATTTTTTGATTAGGCTCACGGAGAAGAATACAAATATTTGCTAATTCACAGTCTCAGATGAAGTTAAATCAATGTATTCGCTTTTAAAAATCAGAAATCTCTATCAATTTCTTTGCCCACTTCAATTTTTTTTTCTTTATTGGGTTCACAAATGGATCCTCAAAATCAAATCCTGCAAGCCTGATTTCATTAGCTCCAAATTCTCTAGCTACAAAAACACACCTATCTCCATCGCTAAATCCGCCGAAATTGTACACCTTATCTAAGGGTCTGGCTTGTGTTGTAGCAATAAAGCGCTGAAAACGTGGTACATACTTCTTAAGCTTATCTATATTTTTCCCGTGGGCATGAATCAGGACTATGGAGGCCTTTTCACATGCAAGGATTTCTTTTTCAATATCAACTTCGGAATTACCATCAAGGTCGGTACAGATTATTTCAGGCACACGGTCAATATCCATTAAAACGGCAGCAGCTCCATCAGCTGCGATTATCACAAAAGTAGAAAGATCGATTTCTGAAAGTTCATTGCTTAGTTTTTTGGCGTTTCCGCATACTAGGATGGATTTTTCGGAAATTGCAGCTTCAAGTTCAGAAAGGTTGACAGTGTTATTCTTAATCAACATGCTGGAAAGAAATCGTGCAGCTTCTTCATCGTCTACGCGGTCAAACCCGAAATCTTCAAGAATTTTTTCATAAATAGGCTCCCAGGCAACAAAGTCCACGTAAATCACTTTTTGTCCGATTGTTATATTTTTTTTAAGTTAGATTTAGACTGAATATCCTTCCAACATCAGACACCTTCATCTATGTGTGCTTGTTATTCGAAGGATTTCATGTTTTTTTTCTTTGAGTTCCAACATTTTGGAGTTATTTCTTTGCAATTCCCATTCTCATTTCAATGCCTTCAACATCCCAGTTCTTTAAAAGGGCCCCTGAAACATCAATATCGCTGCCAAGATCAAGGACCTGGATTCTTACTTCTTCTGCAATAAGGCTTTTCATGGTTTCAATTAGATTTAAAACCCGTTTATCTTCGATCCTGACAGATGCGCAAATGCTTTCGTCTATGACAAGATCGAGTTCTTTTCTCATTTCTTGGAGCCTGCGTATGACTTCCCTTGCATATCCTTCAGCTTCTAATTCTGGGGTGAGGTTTGTGTCCACATAGACAACGCCGTCATTTGATTCGGCATTGGCTATGCCTATTGGAAGAATTTCCTTGAAGTTTGCCATTTCAGAAGTAACTATAGCAGTTGACCCATCTTCAAGGGTTAGTTCGAACTCACCGGTCTTGGAAAAAGCCTTCTTTAGGGTAAATCCATCGATTTTCTGAAGAGCAAATATGACTTTCCCTGCATCCTTTTTGAAAGCAGGGCCTATTTTTCCAGGGTATGGGATCACTTCAAGTCCGAGTTCATCCCACCATTCATCCACACCCATCAGAACAATTGCCTTAGAATTAGTCTGATCCCTGAGGACTGAAGGCAAGCTCTTGACAGCCTTTGCTGAATCCTCACTACAAGGAGACACTATTATTCTTGATATAGGCCATCTGAGTTTCCGTCCTTTTTTCTGGCGAGCATTTGATGCCGCTTCCACTATGGAACGAACAGTATCCATACCAGCTTCAAGATCACTGTCAAGGTAAGCTTCATTGACTTCAGGCCAATCGCACATATGAACCGATTCAAGAGCATTGGGATTTACATTAAAGATTAGGTTCTGGTACATCTCTTCAGCCAAATAAGGCATAAAGGGAGATATCAGTTTTGTAAGAGTTATGTAAACTTCGTAAAGTACACAGTAAGCTGCAAGTTTATCTGGATCATTAGCTTCGATCCAGGTTCTTGGCCGGATAAGCTGGATATACCAGCGCGAGAGATCTTCAATAGTAAATTCCAGGATTTCACGAACTGCTTTATGCAATAAATAATTTTTCATGGCTTCATCTACTGCTTTGATAACAGATTGAACTCTTGAAAGAATCCATCTATCTTCCTCACGGAGAGCATGTTTTATAGAATCAATGCTGACCTGCAGAGGATCAAAGTTATCAAGTGCCATATATGGCAGTGGGAATCTAAAAACATTCCATAAAATATTTATTGAGCGGTGGATGGTTTCTATTTCTTCGAGGTTAAACTTCAGGTCTTCCCATGGAGCGCTTGAGGAAAGCACATAGGTACGAAGGGTATCTGCACCGAACCTGTCGATAATATCCAGGGGCGAGATAACATTTCCATAGCTTTTGGACATCTTCTTTCCGCCTGCGTCCAGGGTAAATCCATGCATAAGTACACTTTTGTAAGGAGCCTTTTCAAAGCCTACTATGCTTGCTCCAAGCTGGGAATAGAACCAACCGCGAGTTTGGTCGTGACCTTCAGTTATGAAATCAGCAGGCCACCATTCATCAAACTTCTCCCGAGTCTGAGGAAACTTGAGGGTTGCCCAGGAGGCAACAGCCGAGTCAAACCAGACGTCAAATACATCTTCAATGCGTATTTTCTCTCCGCCGCACTCACAGGGAATGATGACTCTATCCACGTAAGGACGGTGGAGCTCTATATCTTCGTTTATATTTGCTTTTTCCAACAATTCAGCTTTGGTCCCTATTATCTCAAGCTTTCCGCATGTTTTGCACTTCCATATCGGGATAGGGATTCCCCAGTATCGTTGCCTGGAAATGCACCAGTCTCTAGCGCCTTCTACCCAAGTTCTGAAACGTGCTGCACCCGCCCAGTCCGGATACCAGTCTACCGCATCTATTTCCTCAAGCATTTTTTCCTTTATCTCGGTAATTTTGAGGAACCATTGTTCTGTAGCGAGATAGATGATGGGGGTCTTGCAGCGCCAACAGTGCCCGTACCTATGCGTTACGGTTCCTTCTGCAAAGAGCCTGTTGCGTTCCTTTAAGTCTTTAATCACAATCGTATTTGCTTCCCTGACGTTTTTGCCCTCGTATTCCCCGGCTTCGCTTGTATAAGTACCATTTGATCCTACGGGGCAGAGAATCGGAAGGCTATATTTCACACCAAGATTAAAGTCTTCCATACCGTGTCCTGGTGCAAGATGCACACAGCCTGTATTTTCGATGGTTACGAAATCCGCAAGATAAATCCCATGCTTAATATTATTCTGGATAGGTACCAAATCCCCAACAGGGCTTTCATATTCCAGTTTTGTTAGATCCTCTCCGTTCATTGTCTCAAGTATTTCATAGTCAATATACTTGCCTTGCTTGAGAACATTTTCAATCATGTCTGTAGCTGCAATGAGTATCTCTTTCGAACCATTTTGCTTGATTGCCCTGAATTTTGAGTATTTCACATATGGGTTCACACCTACAGCTACGTTTGCAGGAATTGTCCAGGGAGTTGTTGTCCATATAACTATGAAGGTGTCTTCACAATTTTTGATTTTGAATTTTACATAAATAGAAGGGTCTGTCCGCTCGGAGTATTCAACCTCTGAATCTGCAATTGCAGTCTCACAGCGGGGACACCAGTTGACAGAACGCTTGCCCACATCCAGTAAGTCTTTTTCGTGGGCTTTTTTGAGTGTCCACCAGGCAGCTTCGATGTAATCGTCTTTTAAGGTCATGTAAGGATCTGTCCATTGCATCCAGACACCAAGCCTTTGGAATTGTTCAGTCATTGCCTGCTTCTGGGTAATAGCAAACTCTTTGCATTTCGCAATAAAATTTTCTACCCCAAAGCTCTCTATATCCTTCTTGGATTTGAAGCCGAGAATTTCTTCGACCTTGACCTCGATTGGCAGGCCGTGCATATCCCATCCAGGACGCTCAAGGATGTAGCGATTGTTCATGGAATAATAGCGAAGAATAGAATCTTTGATGATCTTGTTCCAAGCAGTTCCAAGATGTATATGCCCAGTAGTATATGGGGGGCCGTCAACAAAAAAAAACTTTCTGCCAATCTTGCGGAGCTCCCTGGTTTTTAGGTATGCATCACTGTCTTTCCAGAACTGCATTACTTTTTTTTCTATCCTACCTGCATCGTACTTGGAAATGATTTCTTTTATCATATGAGAATCTCCCTGATTGAAAATTAGATAAAGTGGAAATTCGATAAGTTTAGGCTATATCTTGCAATTGCTCCCTAGCTCCTGGTAATTAACTACTAAAGGTGGATTACTGAATAAATCTGCTATCTGCTGCATATATTCTAAATCTTAACAAATATCTGAATCGAAAAATATCCGTATCAATTATAAAACAAACTTTGTCCTATAGGGGGTATTAACAGATCTTCCGCATAGCAATCAATTTATCCAGTAATTACTGTACATAATTTAAGCTTTGTTATAACGTGAACAGAAAAACATCGTTTTTATTTTCTGTTCGCGTCCACGATTATTGATCAATTCTAAAGACACATGGTAACATTTTTAGCATATATAAATGTGCTAAAAGGCTTTATTTATGGGGACTCGATAAAATATTGAGTTACTGAACATAGTTAATGCTAATTTTTTTCAGGCTAAAACAAGTTGCAAAATTGTTGAATAACGATGAATTTTTTGATTCTATCAATATATTTAAAAAAATCTCAGTCTTTTTATTCCCATAGCCAACTTGCATAAAGTTCTCATTTATTTTATATGCACTTTGGCAGGTGTTTCAAGCTCCCAGTTTTTCTGAGCTGAAGAATTGAAAGAATAAAGTTTTGGATCCCAGTAGTATAATATGAATGTCAACTACCTCTATTTAAGTAACAGGGCTGGATATCTCTCTAATCAATCAATCATATTATCCATGTAGTGGTAACCCATGAGACTCTAGATTCATGTTCTGTGTTCGATATTTCTAGCGCAGTTAAAATCGGCATTAGGTTCAAAACTACAAGCTTTACACAGGAATTTCAATCCATCTATACTGTTTTTAGATACATCCTCACATCTATACCAAGTTCTGGAAGTGTGCACCGGATTCAAACATTCTGTTATTGATCCAGAACTTTTTGCCTTCATATTCAATGAATTGTTGTTAGTTCTATCCCTTATTCCTATTAAGTCTTCTAAACCTATTACAGAAATACCGTTTTCAACTGCAAATTTTAAGATTTCTTTGGAGATACAATGATTAACATCTGTCATTAGACTGTTCTCTTTTCCAGCTAAATGCTCTATTGTCCCCTTGGCTGACAAAATCCCCTCAAATTGTAATCTGGCTCTCATATTTTTATATGCGTTTATTTTGTTTTTATTTCTACGCCGGCAAAAGACTTGCATTTCTTGTCAGTGGTGTGAAGCTACAGCTGATAAATTTATACCCAGTTATATACTCCTGAAAGTCCAAGCTACTTCTATTTTCTTTGTATGGAAGTTATTGTGATAAATAAGATGGAAATAATAATCACCATATCTATGCTTCACTATTTTAGAAGCTTCAAATTTCCAAGGAGACCTAAAGAATTCTCTTTCCTAAGGATAGTTACAGATTTTATAGGTTTTCCTATCATGGCTAAATGTAATATATCACCGAGTCTTCGGTTATAGTATATTATAATGTAATGGCATAGAAGTTAGAAAGTAAGTTATTTTTGCCAATGACTCCTCCCTATTTTTTCAAGTTCGATTATTGTTTTATAGGTCCTAGCCATTTGTCTTGGAATGTTACAACTCGCTTGAGATTTCAAACAGATGTTTCCTCGGAGATGAGCATAAACCATAGGTTATAATTTTCTAGTTGGAGTGTTTCTCTCATTATCAGAAACTACACTAGAAAAGTAGTTCATTCCATATGTATATTTTTTCAGAGTCTCTACTAAATCAAAATAAGTATCCATTATTTTCAATGATATTAGTAAATTCCATGACAAATGTACTCATACAAAAAATTTATAACTTTCGTGTGAATATTTATACTAAAACAAGAGTTAATACAATTACGCATTTCTCTCACATCTAAAGAAGTTGGAATCTTGTTTAGATTCTTGAATTTTTTATTTTATATCTCAAAATGCAGGCTTATTACTCCTTTTTTCGAATTGTTTAATAACTCATGAACAAGGCCCATGTTTGTAAATCCACCAAGTATATAGGTCACGTCTTTCTCTTATTTTTTGGCTAAAGCGAAAACTTTTAATCTTATTGACTAGTCATTTATAAATATCTCATATGGAATCTACAATTTTATATGGGTTGAGTGTAATAATAGGAAGAGAATCCTAGAGGTATTATTTATGAAAAAAATGATAAAGATCATAGGAATGCTTATTGTTATAGCTGTTGTTGTCTTTTCAGCCGGCTGTGCCACCAAAAAGACAGAGACTACAAATGCAACAAACACTACAAATGCAACAAATGTATCAACTGAAAGTGGACAGAACGCCCCAGTCACAACTGAAGTTCCAACTGGAAACGCAACTACTGAAAGCAAGGTTACTACTAACGTAACTACTACTAAATAAGGACTACTCTAACCGTAATTGATCCAGCAGTTAATTATAACTTAACTGCTTACTAAATATCGGAAGGTGTAAGCGTAACTCAATAACTAAAAACTTTGCATACGAAAATGAAGAAACCGAAGCTCAAATAAGCAATAAAATAAAGGAACCATCTTAGCAGCGTGTATATTTTTTTATAAAATTTGCTCTATGCACTTTAATCCGACATTCTGCAGATGTATACAAATGTATATTTTTTACCTATTTGCCCACTATTATGCATTGAAAGTTAGATTAATTTTCAAGCTACTGGCATACTAAAAAGTAGATGGCATTCTTGTGTACATCCATAGGATGTTGTATGATATTTTTTGCATAATATAATAGTTAAAGTGTCAAAGGAGATGAATCTTTTTTCATTTTCGGTGCATTAAAATTTAGGTTGTATCCTTTCGTCGGGATCAAGTGTGGCCGCTCCCCTCACTAAAATGAGATACTCTATCGGTTTTACGAATAGATTGTAATTCCAATCTGAGAATGTTAATAGCAGCATTATGATCTCTATCCAGAACAAGATCACCGAAAGAATAACGATATGTTCTTTCAGATAATTCTTTTTTAATAATTTGACCGCAACCTGAGCATATTTGAGATATATTTCTTGGATTCACTAGTTTTACAGGTTTAGTAGCTCATTTTGCCTTGTAAGTTGCGATGGTCATTAACTTGCTCCATGTGCATCAGCTATAGTTTTCGTAAGACAATGACTTTTAATAATTTCTTTAATATTATGATCTTCAAAAGTAATCAAATCACAAGTTCTCACTAGATAAAAATTTGCTTTTTGAACAAAATATTCACACTTGTTAGATGTTCTTTCGTGGAGGTGTTAGACTATCTTTAGTGCCTTTGCTCTGATTATAGTTCTTTTTGGAGCCTTTGCCAACTTCATTTGAGCTTTTGAAAGTACTTTCTCATCGATAACAACAAATCTAAAATTCGGTGTTTTTGGTTTAATTGCAAAAAATCTGGGTTCGTTACAAAATCAGTGTAAAATCTCACAATAAGGAAAGTTAATCATTTTCCTCGTGATAAAAATAATACACAAAGGTCTGAATTATAGTCCCAAACTGCGGAAATCAATTTTTGCAACGGAACCAATTTTAGATAGATCTTGCTTCGGCATAAGCTCAAAATGAGAATTTTGTACCTGAGCTTTTAACATTTCTCAAAATTGCACTCAAAAAACCTGTTAATCGAAATCCACTGTATAATTGATTATTATACTGAGATACATTGTATCATGAATTTATCATACCGAAGTTTTGTTATACTTTGATCTACTTCAAAGTATCAGTTTATTTAATGGTGCAGCGAATGGAAGAACTTAGACTTGTAGTTTCAATTCCTTTTAAAAAAAACAATGCAATTTTTCTTTCAGAAAGGGATTTCGAGTTTGCACTGGCTTTTGACCTGAAATGGTTTTCTCCAAAAATTGCTTCAAAAGTAAAATACTGTGCTCTTGAAGTAGGACTGCTCTCTCTTAATAAAGGTGTTCTTACACCTGCCTTTGATGTTGACGGTATTAGGCTCCCTAATACCTTTAAGCCATCGGAAAACTTTCTTGAAAGCCAGGAAAACTCTGGCGGAAAACTCTCTTTCAAGGAAGATATCTCCTTTGAGCAAGTCCTAGAGTTCATTGTTGGAAATACAGGGGTAAATCGACAAAAACTTGTATCTGAAATCAACTCCATGCAGGAGAGGCTTTCTTACCTTGTGGATATCCGGATTGTGGCACTTTTGATGGCAAGAAAGTTCGAGTGTGATATCGAAGCAATTTTTGAAAAAGTTTCTATGTCTGTGCTGAGAATCTCTTTTTAATTGATTTTCTGAGATGTTTCACAGGGAGAAGAATCTTATACGTCTGCTGGATCTTCAAATTTTTATGGAGGTATTTAATACTTTAGTTTGGTAGTTAAATTTCCATTTGGTATAAAACCTAATCTTTTCGTCAAAAACCATTTTGCAACGTAGTTGAAATTAACCCGGAATTTAGATGCTTGGTACAATAAATGAGTTGCTCTTGGTAAATTAAATCAGTATGAAGGTACGATAACAGAATATGAGAAAGCAATTGAAATTAACCCGCAACTCAGAAGCTTGGCAAATAAAAGAGTTCCGTTGCAAAAATTGATTTCCGCAGTTTGGGACTATAATTCAGACCTTTGTGTATTATTTTTATCACGAGGAAAATGATTAACTTTCCTTATTGTGAGATTTTACACTGATTTTGTAACGAACCCAGATTTTTTGCAACGGAACCTCGAAATTTATTTAGCTACAATAGATTAAAATGTCATTTTGTAAAGATTTAAATTATTTTAGATTTTAATTTCTGCTATTACGATTTTAGAGGCCTGCTTTTCTTGTCAAGAAAAAGTTCACAGTGTTACAAGTTTAGCATTGAGTATTCCCGGAACTCTCCGTACTTCTTCAAGAATCGGTGCAGAGACTTCAGTGTCTACATTAAGTACCATCATGGTAATGCCTCCTATTTCAGATCTACCAACCTGCATACCTGATATATTAATATCGTTTTTACCTAGAACCATGCAGCATGGTCCGATTACGTTCGGCTTATTGATGTGCTTGGCAAAAATCATACGCCCTGCAGGGAATATATCCATCTTGTCATCGTCAACTGAAATGATCTTTGACTCATCTCCAACAACAGTTCCAGCAACTAGTTTTGTCAGCTCACTACTAATGAGCCTGATGCTAACGGTTGAAGAGTACTCCTCAGAAGACTCGGATTTACTTTCCACGACCGCAACTTTTCTGGACTTTGCAAGGGTAGGAGCATTGACATAATTAACTCCGGAACCAAGAGCCATTTCAAGCAATCCTTTGAGAGCAGAAACAGTAAGTGGTCTGGTATCTCTTCCAGAAATTTCTCCATTGTATGCGATTTCCACCTTTTCATAATTGCCATCCGCAAGCTGCCCTGCAATTTTGCCCAGGATCTCCGAAAGCCTGATGTAAGGGGCGAGGATTGCCATAGCTTCTGGCTTTATTGATGGGATATTGATTGCATTCTTTGCAAGCCCGCCTGTAAGGACAGATACAATTTCCTTGGCAATATCTATTGCCACGTTGACCTGAGCTTCCTGTGTGGAGGCTCCAAGATGAGGGGTTACTATAACGTTTTCAAACTGCAGGAGAGGACTGTTAAAAGGAGGTTCCTCAACGAATACATCAAACGCTGCACCTCCTACTTTCCCGCCTTCAAGAGCCTTGGCTAGTGCCTCTTCGTTGATGATGCCACCTCGAGCGCAGTTTATAATCTTTACACTGGGTTTCATCAAGGCAAACTGTTCTTCATCGATAATGTTTTTGGTTTCTTTAATTAAAGGGGTATGCACCGTAATATAATCAGCTACTTTTGCGATTTCATTTACTGTAGCGAGTTTAATACCCAGTTCCTTTGCTCTTTTTTCTGAGATAAAAGGGTCGTACCCAATAAGGTTCATTTCAAGTCCCAAAGACCTTTTTGCGACTTCGGAGCCAATTCTTCCAAGACCTATGATTCCCAGAGTCTTACCCTTGACCTCAATACCCGTAAAATTATTACGCTTCCATTCTCTTGCTTTCAGGGAGGCATTTGCCTGAGGAATGTTTCTGGACATTGCCATCATCATAGCAATAGTGTGTTCAGCTGCCGAAATCATATTACCTTCTGGAGCGTTAGTCACAATGATGCCTTTTTTGGTAGCTGCATCCACATCAACATTGTCAACTCCGACTCCAGCCCTTCCAATTACTTTTAGGTTGTCAGCAGCTTCGATAATTTTCTGAGTGACCTGAGTTCCACTTCGTATTACAAGGGCATCATATTGTTTGATTCTATCTACAAGCTCTTCCTCTGAAAGTCCTGTAGATACTTCAACCGTAAAATGTTCTTTTAAAATATCCAATCCTTCTTTGGAAAGTGAGTCGCTGACCAATATTCTCATGTAAATTTCTCCAATAAATAGGATAAACTTGATCCATTAAATTTTAACAAAGAAATAACTCAACTTAATCACACTTAAGCATTATCACTCATATTTAAAGCAAACGTTAATCATTTTGATATTTCTCGAAGTTATTCCACACTATATAATCAACTGATGAGTCTGATTATTTCTATTTTCGGTTCGTAATACTGGCCACCTGCAAGGAGATAATGAATAACTTCATCTACAAATTGATAGGTAATCCCATTGGAAATTGCCGTACCCACAAAAGCTGCGTAGTCAACACCATTGTGTCCCCCCATCCTTCTGAGGCAGCTCAAGCACAAACTCTTTCTGTTGGATCTTGCAGAACCCTCTGTATCCAAATCCAGGGATATGAGATCTCCTCTGATTGAAATACGAAGCAATTTCATAAATTTTCGAGGAAATTTTTCATGTTCAAGGGCAATAGAAATACCTTCTGCAAGATCTAAAGAAATCCCTATGTCGAGTAAGTACTCCCTGATTTTTCCACGATATCCGCTAGCTAGGGCCTAAGAGAGAGCCTCTAGTCTCTTAACTATCTGCTCTGCAGTATCTACAACCCACCTAATTCTGATTTTTTCGTCAACTACATTTACTTCTTCCGCTCGGACAGATACATAAGAAGATCCAGGTTCTGGTTTTGTAAATTCGAGCTTTGCCTGTGAGGGCAATGAAAGCTGGAATTTGAACTGCCGAAAAGAAAATAGATGCTTCAGGCTGATAATGTCCGGAATATACCGTAAAAGCTCCCGTGGAATCGACTATTCTTGCTTTCCATGTCTCATTTAATGTGCTTCCACGGTCAAGTTCCGTGATTACTCCAACAATGAATATACGATTGAGAATAAGGCCTAGAGGGCTAATAAGTAGATTCGGGGTTTTCAAATCAGCTGCTTCAGAATCAGATATTACTGATTTTTCAAGCTTCCTCAAAGTTTCAAATTCTCTTGCAAAAACTCTTTTTGCAACCTATCGTTTAAGCAAAGCCTATTCTCTCACTGGAAACCCGTGAATTTCTATCATGCCTATCTCCTTCTTCCGGCCCTATCCTGTGAAGTAATCCAACTACCCTTACTAAAAGATCATTTTCAGGTACCCAGGCTTTTTCAGCTACGAAGGAAATCCCATATTCGGCTTTTGAGGAATTCCCACAACTGCATTGCAACATCTTGTTGCATGCGAAAAGAAAGACGTTTATTAAATTCTGCATGGATATCAGTTTTTTCAAGATCTCCAAATTTTCTGTTTGACTCTTCAAGGTGGGGTACTATTTTTTCATCCATTTTTAAGCTTCCATTCGAGACAATAATAAAATAATTTCTATTTTACAGCTTTTTGGATTTCATGATATTTCAGGTTTGATTCCAGGCTCCTAAATCCAATCTTTTACAATAAATTAGGTTCAAGAGATAATTTCAAAAAATATTTTTTTTCAAGAATCACATATATCTAAGCACATGACAGAATTGAGTTTTTGTCTAAATCCTCCAGAATACTACTAATAAAGATACAAAGATACGGATTTTAGGGTAAATACAAATTTCAAGTTGAATATGAATATTCAAGTTCTTATAATTATAATTTTTTGCAATTGTTGAAACCTAAGGCTTTTGTAACTTGTTGGATTTGGATCTTGTTGGATTTATTCTCTTTGTTTTGGGAATCATAACTGGGAATATAATTTTGAAAATTATATTCTCACTTTCTTCAGATATGTGCAAAAATACCATCTATTTCCTCAATATGACCTCAGCTTAAAAATCAATCCAACTTTCAAAGAATGATAGTGGGTAAATAGGCAAATAAATTGCTTATCTGTGACATCAACAGAATGCAGGTACTCTAAAATTGCAAGCTAACAGTTGCAAGTGATATAGAATCAGGAAGATTCCGATTTATCTCTAATTTTTTTACCGCAAGTAATCCTATCCAAATCTTTCTCACTAATTTCTGTATTTGTCCTATTTTTTCTCTTCGTCGCACTTATTAATAATAATTTTTATGAATGATCAGACTTTGGCTCTTTCTGAAATGTTATCAGAAAAACCAAAAAAGTTCCTGAAATAAATCCGATCAATAAATCGTTTTTCAGGTTCAAAATCGGAAGGATCATGTAATCGCTGTAAAAAGTATTTAAATATAATGACTACTTCAGCTTCATGTCTGTCTCAGAAAACGGTTTTGCTAAAATATATGGACTTAAAAATGATACAAAAAAATTTCCAATCAAGTATGAAACAAATTTCAACAACTTTGTCTCCAACCGATTGGAGATGTTTGTATTCTTCTTTAAGAGCAAAATTAGTAAGAGTGTTCATGAATAAAAATTTTTGTTGAGATATTTCTAATTTTCCAATTTTAAGATGTATCAAAGTTTATCAGAATCCTCTACAATTTTTCATGATTCTTAACTTAACCGGAGACGCATTTAATTAATTGCAACAAGAGATTGTAGAAAGATTGATCCATATTTTCAGAAAGAATTCGCAGAAAAATTGGACAATAGGATCAATAATCCTTTATATAGATTTTAAGGTTAGCTTAAAATGTGTTACATACAAAATGTAAGGAACTTATTTGATTTTGTTTATATTTTAGTATTGCTCAATCACATATTATAAATTAGTGCCAACTGTTTTTAAAATTAAAGATCCATGAACGGGGTGATAAAAAATAAGTGAAAATAAATAAATTAGTGGAAAAAATTTGGATAAAATTACAGCGGGAAAAAATCCGAAGTAACTCGAAGTCTTCTATAAAATATTTCTGTAAAAGAGATTATTTATTATCTAATGCTATTTATGTAATTAATAAATTTGCAACGTGTAATTCGGCATTTTTATTGAGATGGAGCTGAAGCTAGGGCTGAGGTTGGAACAATCGTGTAAAAGCTACATAAGGTATTAAGAGTACTAAAGGATATTAGGGTAATTAGGGTAGCTAGGGTAACTAGGATAGCTAGAGTAATTAGAGTAGCTAGGATAGCTAGGGTAATTAGGGTAGCTAGGATAGCTTGGGTAATTAGGGTAGTAGGAGTATCCATAGAGATAATCGTAATTCCAGCCCCCTCTATATTCTCCCAAGCCACCACGTGAACTAGCTACCACTGCTGTCGATGATACTACAAAAAGGACTGCCAGCAAAATAGCTAACATCTTTTCCATTCTACCAGATAATTGTTTCAACATTTATTTCACTTCATTTTTATTAGGGATTTGCACAATTTTTAAGATCAATTGTATAAACATCAGATTATAATTAAACCAATATATAGTTTACTAATATATATTCTGATCAATGTTAATAATTAAGATATAAAGCATTTACATAATCTTCTATACATTGAATTTTCAGAGTTTAAATTCGTCAACAACAATTTTTATTTGTGAAAATTTTTACTGATTTTGCTCTTAAAGAAGAATACAAACATCTCCAATCGGTTGGAGACAAAATTGTTGAAATTGATTCTTTAATTGAGTAAAGGTCAAGTAAATTACCTAACAGTAAGACATTGGATCGACAAGTACACTAACATAATGAAAGCTTATGTAGGTTACTTGAAGTCACATGTCAATCAAAAGTAAGGAGCTAACTAAGTTTATGTAAAGATCAAAAGTGACATGAAATATTTTTAGCTTTGTGTATGATAAAACTGATACTGGATTGCTCAGAAAGTTGTCGACAGTAAGCAAAAACAAGATGAAAGAAAAATATTCTACAAAGGTGGCAAGATTACAGGACAGGCACCAGAAACTCTAATCACCAATAATCAACCAACTTATCGGGATGCATTTAATAAAGAGTTTTACACCAATACGAATTTTCAGTCTCAATACATCAACTCTATGACGTTAATAGGGCATGAAAATGCCGCAAACAATAATAAAATGTAAAGAATCAATGGCGAGATCACAGATAGAGACAAGACAACGAGGAGATTTAAGATTAAGGAAACTTATATTCTTAAAGTTATGCAGCTATGTCACTATTAAATATGAGATCACATAACGAATTGGAGGAAAGATACTTGCTGAAGCTTGTGAGATTGAGTTGAAAATGTGGAATAATTGCTAACCCTTGTACAGAATGTGAGTATGTAGGCAAAAATCATTTAATAATATTTTATCATTACTTCTTTTTTAGTGCACATCTAAAATTAACCAGAGATCACTAGTATTAAAACTAAATTAAAAATTGCTGCTTTTAGTTTTTCCTTCGCTTCCATTGGCTTCAATAAATCATCGATTTATGTTTCAGGCATTTCTAAAGGCTCTCTACTATCCAAAATTTTAAGGATATAAGGTTTGCCACCAACATAAATTATTATATTGTATTTCTCTATCAACTGTAAAATGAACGCGCATAAACTAATCACTTTACCCATAGTTATGTCTGGATAATACGCAGCTTTTAAGAACAGGAGAGCCTGAAATCGGTCATTACCTATTATCTCGAAAGTCTTCCTTTCTTCATCAATTCATGTATTGAATATACGGATTAAACTAGCATTATTTGTAGGCATTTTAATACAATATAAAACCTCAAAACTAGTATCTATTCACTTGAGATATTGTTTTTTTAGCTCTGCATCAGAATTTTTTAAAAAAAGTTCAAAATCTTTCCACTTATTATTTTTGTCTCCATTGATTAAATAATTATTTATATTTGATAAAGGTTTCTTCATTAAATTAGTCGCTCCAAAATTTCAGAATATCACAACTATGAGATGAGGTAATGAATAAATTATTCTATATTCTTCCGACTATTAAGTACCTCCGATTTCTCTTATATTGCCTTCTGAAACAACACCATCTTTGCATAGGATATCAATTATTAACGTCATTAGACGGTTAGTTTATTTGATATTATCATTTCTTTATAATTCCACTGGGTTTAAAATCATTCAAATTATGTTTTAACATTATAACTTCAAAATCATTTTAATAACTTAAAAGTCGCCGCACCTACCACATGCCTTGCAGTTTCCAAGCAAAACCCTGCGAGTTTTTGCATCTCTATTTCTAAGAGAGCATCCCCATAGACTCCACAGAACCGATGCACATAATCTTTATGTACTAGAAATGTTATTCAGAACATACCAATTCTGACTGATCACTTGGTTTTTAATTCATCATTTCTAAGCTTAATGTTTTCGAATAGACACTATAGAAATGTTCGAACGCGATAGGGAGTTTTTCCCGCGTGAGTAAGGTTTTAATACAAATTACAAATCTTGCGGAGGAACATACATTGGGTAAAAAATCGCTGATAAAACTTACGAGAAAAACAAATCCAAAAATAGTTTCCCTTATTCTTACCCTGAAAGATAGGGCAAATACAGATGATGCACCAATCTGGAAGGATATCGCGAAACGTCTTGAGATACCGTCTAGAAATTATGCAGTTGTGAATATAAGTAAAATCAACAGGCATACTGCAAATTATGACGTTCTGCTCATCCCAGGAAAAGTTCTGGGCGCTGGCCTCATTGATCATCCTGTAACTGTTTCGGCTGTAACCTTCAGTGGATCAGCAATTAAAAAAATCACTGAAGCCGGTGGTAAATGTCTGAGTATCGAAGAGATTATGGAAGCAAATCCAAAAGGGTCCGGTATTAGGATTTTTTGTTGAGAGGTTTGAGAAGATGAAGGTTATCGATGCAAAAGGGCTTATTTTGGGACGTCTGGCAAGTAAAGTTGCAAAGCAACTACTTTTAGAAGATAAAAAAATATATGTTGTAAATGCCGAAAAAGCTGTAATTTCTGGCTCAAAGGCAACCACTCTTAAAGAATACATGGAAACTCTGAAAAGGGGTGCTACAGAGTTTGGGCCCTATTTTCCCAAGCGTCCAGATCGTATTCTGAAGAGAACTATTCGTGGAATGTTGCCTTATAAGAGAGCTAGAGGCAAGGATGCAATGTCCAGGCTCAAAGTCTATGTAGGTGTTCCCTACGAACTCAAGAGCGTTGAACTGATCACCATTGAAGATGCCGATATGAGGCTTCTGAGTTCCAATAAATATATCGAACTTGGTGAAGTGAGCCAGAAAATGGGTTCAAAATTCTAAGAGGTGAGTCCTCATGGTCAAAGTAGTTAATTCATCTGGAAAGCATAAGACTGCAACTGCACGCGCAACAGTTACGAAGGGAAATGGGAGAATAAGGGTTAATAAAATTCCACTCGAGTTATACACCCCAGAGATTGCAATGATGAAGATTTCCGAGCCTTTGATGATCGCAGGAAATGGAATTGTTTCAGGGATTGACATCAATGTAGATGTTCGAGGTGGTGGAATTGTTGGCCAAGCTAATGCGGTGAGAACGGCTGTTGCTAGGGGTATTGTGGAATGGACAAATGATACAATTGTCAGAGACAACTTCGTAAATTATGACCGAAGTTTACTTGTGAGCGATTCCAGACAAAAAGAATCAAAGAACTTTGGTGGGCCTGGAGCAAGGGCTAAATATCAGAAATCTTACAGGTAGAACTATGATTCCAGTCAGATGTTTCTCATGTGGGAAAGTAATCTCTAACTATTGGGATGAGTACAAAAGACGCGTCAACGATGGAGAAGAAGGGGCCTCAGTATTGGATGATCTAGGGATCACACGCTACTGCTGTCGCAGAATGATCTTAAGCCACGTCGAACTTGTTGATGTGCTTTCACCATACCAGTAAGGGATCGTAGGGTAGCTTGGTCCATCCTTCGGCGTTCGGGACGCCGGAACCTGAGTTCGAATCTCAGTGATCCCATTTCCTTGTTTAAAGGGTACTGGTTTTTAGTTATGTATGTGCTAAAATCAAATACGTCATACTTTTAGATTATTGAACTTCATCTGTACATTTCGAGTTTCAGGGTGATCAGTTGGTCAAGGAAATATATACTAGGTTCGAACGTGCACGTATTGTAGGTGCAAGAGCGTTGCAAATTGCAATGGGAGCTCCTGTCCTTATTGAAGACGATGGACGGCTGGATCCTCTGAATATTGCTATTGAAGAATTGAAAGCCGGAGTTATTCCTATTACAGTCAAGCGTAAAATTAATTGAAAATTATGTGGGATTTTTTTGATATATTGAATATTTTTTTATTCTACTTTATGAGGTGACTTTATGGAGGAAATTGAGGAAATAGTGCAGGAGGAAATAGAAGCACAGGATTCTCCTGAAGAAAATATTGTGGCTGAAGCAAAACCTGCACCTGAAAGGGAAGCCACAGCAAAAACCAGATATGCACCTGTAGAATCTGACGACGAAGCTTCTGCTAAAGAGGGGACTACATCCCTTGTGGCCATTGATGAATACCTGGCAGCAGGTGTCCACATAGGAACCCAGCAGAAGACTAAAGATATGATGCGCTTCGTATACAGGGTCAGAACCGACGGTTTATATGTGCTTGATATCCAGTCAACAGATGAAAGAATCAAAGTTGCATCAAAATTGCTATCTCATTACGATCTTTCAAGAATTCTGGTTGTTTCTTCAAGACAGTACGGCCAATATCCTGCGAGGATGTTTTCTAGGGCTCTTGCTACCAGGGCAATGCTTGGAAGATTCATTCCTGGTTCTCTTACAAATCCACAAATCTATGGTTTTTTTGAGCCAGAAGTTGTGATTGTGACCGATCCTGCAGGAGATGCCCAGGTTCTGAAGGAAGCTTCGAGTATTGGAGTACCTGTTATAGCACTTTGCGACACTAACAATCTGATTTCAAACGTGGATCTTGTAATTCCAACGAACAATAAAGGTCGAAAAGCTCTTTCCCTTGTTTACTGGTTGCTTGCAAGGGAAGTCTCCAGGCTCAACGGTACCCCTTTCAATTATGAGTTGGCTGACTTTGAAACTCCTCTCTGATATCAACAGACACACCTGCATACTTGTAAGGATATATAAAAAAACGATCCATATCTAATATGGTGATTTTAAATGAGACGGCCAGCAGTTGCAGGGCAGTTTTATCCCCTGAATCCTGAATATCTAGAAGAAGAACTCAAGAGATGTTTTAAAGGTCTGGAAATCCGGGAACGAGATGTCCTCGGAGCTGTGTGTCCACATGCAGGGTATGTCTATTCTGGGAAAGTAGCCGCGAGTTCTTATGCTACCTTCCCTAAAGCTGATACATATGTCCTTATTGGTCCCAATCATACTGGATATGGTTCACCTGTATCTCTATCCAAAGACACATGGGAGACTCCCTTGGGAATTGTAGAAGTTGATTTAAGTCTTGCTGATGGATTCTTAGGTAGCATCGTTGATGTGGACGAGCTTGGACACAAATACGAACATTCTATTGAAGTGCAGATCCCTTTTCTCCAATATCTTTTTGGAAGATCTTTAAGGATACTTCCCATTTGTATGGGTATACAGGATGAAGAGACTGCAGTTGAGGTCGGAAACCTTGCTGCTAATCTTGTTTCAAAAAGTGGGAAAAAAGTTGTCTTCATAGCTTCGAGTGATTTTACTCATTACCAGCCTGCAGAGATTGCAAAGAAAATAGATAGTGAAGTCATTGAGGCTATTCTAAATCAAGACGTATCCGAAATGTATGATCTGCTCTACGAGAGAAACGCATCTGTCTGTGGATATGGTCCAATTGCCGCGCTGCTTACAGCATCTAAAAAGCTTGGTGGAAAACGAGCTACTCTTCTGAATTATGATAATAGTGGGACTGTTTCAGGAGATATGAATGCAGTTGTAGGGTACGCCGCGATTATTGTGGAATAAGAGAAATTATACGGAAAATTAAATCCACTAGTTTTAGATGCTATTGAAAACCGAATAGTTATAGCCACTTATGTCTAGGTAAGTTTTTTGGGTATATTTCTTTTATTTAACTGCATACTAGTCTATAAAATTCAATTCCAAATTCAAAATAATAAATAGATTTCGTCACATATTTAAACTAAAATTGAAAATTACAGGGGAGTAGGATGGTTTCGTGTTCTGCGCCTGGGAAAATCTATATTTTTGGAGAACATGCGGTCGTTTATGGAGAAACCGCAATAGCATGTGCAGTTGATCTGAGAACACGAGTGAGGGTAGAACTTAACGATTCGATAATAATTCAGTCGAAAATTGGCAGGACAAGCATTGATTTTGAAAAACATCCCTACATCACCTCAGTTATCGAAAAAATGAGGGAAAATGCGCCGATCAAAGGTGTTTTTCTAGAAATTGATTCCGAAATTGCCATGGGTTCTGGACTCGGATCATCTGCTGCGGTGACGATAGCGAGTATAGGCGCTCTCAATGAAATGTTTGGATGCGGCCTTTCTCTCGAAGAGATCGCACAACTTGGCCATGAAATAGAGCTTAAGGTCCAAGGAGTCGCGAGTCCCACTGATACTTATGTCTCTACATTCGGAGGAGTCGTTACAATTCCGGAAAGGAGGAAACTGAGAATCCCAGACTGCGGAATTGTGATCGGAGACACAGGAATTTTTTCTTCTACAAAGGAGCTTGTTGCAAATGTCAGGAAGCTCTATGAAGGTTATCCTGAATTGATCAAACCTCTAATGGCTTCTATTGGCAAAATATCTCGAATAGGGGAACCTCTTGTCCAAGCAGGTGACTATCTCTCTATTGGCAGACTTATGAATGTAAATCAAGGACTTTTAGATGCCTTGGGAGTAAATATTATTGAGCTTTCTAGCTTAATTTACTCATCCAGGAGAGCTGGGGCCTTTGGAGCTAAAATTACAGGCGCTGGCGGTGGAGGATGCATGTTTGCATTTACGTCACCTGATAACTGCGAACAGGTTGGTGAAGCCATTTCAAAAGCAGGGGGGAAAGTGACCATTACAAAACCAACTAAACAGGGCCTGAAATTACACTAAACAGTTCGAATTTTCACCTAATTATTTAGTGATTATTCGTAAAAAAAATTAAAATTTATTTAAAAGGTATTAAGTGATAGGGCATGGTAGTATTAACAGAAACTGTTGTCTTGAAGCTTGGTGGCAGCGTTATTACTGACAAAAACGCAGATGAAGGAGTTGTAAGAGCATCTGAACTCCTAAGGATTGCACAAGAAGTTTCCGAATTTAGAGGAAATATGATTATTGTGCATGGTGCTGGTTCGTTTGGGCATACCTACGCCAGAAAATATGGGCTTGACAGATTTTTTAATCTTAAAGGAGCTATTGTAACCCATGAGTCAGTCAAAAAACTGGCTTCTAGGGTGGTAGATTCTATGAACCGTTTCGAAGTTCGTGCTGTGGCTGTACATCCTATGGGCTGTATAGTTTGCAGAAAAGGGCGCATAGAGAGCATGTACCTCGACAGCATAAAGCTCATGCTCAAGAACGGTTTTATCCCGGTACTGCACGGAGATATTGTTATGGATCTTGAATTCGGAACCTGTGTCCTCTCAGGTGACCAGATAGTTTCTTACATTGCAAAGGAGCTAGGAGTCACCAGGCTTGGATTGGGGTCTGTAGAGGATGGGGTGCTCGATAAAAATGGAGAACCTGTACCTGAGATTACACCTAAAAAATTTGAACAATTAAAAAAATATATAGGAAGCTCGGAAAGTACTGATGTTACAGGCGGCATGCTCGGGAAGGTACAGGAACTTCTGGAACTTAGCAAAACATCTTGTATTACTTCGTATATATTCAATGCAGGAAAAGCAGACAACATATACAAATTCTTGAATGGAGAATCCATAGGGACTAAAATTAGTCCGGATGAAATGGCATGAAATATGGTCAATAATACCTCAAGGCGAAAGATCGAACACTTGAAAATATGTGTTAAGAACCAAGTGGAATCGCAAAATATCAGTGCGGGTTTTGAGGATGTGATGCTTATCCACAGGGCCCTTCCTGAACTCGATATGGATCATATAGACTTATCTGTGGACCTTCTAGGTAAACATCTGCAAGCCCCTTTTTTGATTGCCTCAATCACTGGAGGGCATCCAGACACTATTCCAATTAATGCTGCACTTGCATCTGCAACTGAAGAACTGGGAGTGGGAATAGGGGTTGGTAGTCAGAGAGCCGCTATTGATGATCCTTCCCAAGAGGAATCTTTCAGGATTGTAAGGGAAAAAGCTCCTAATGCTTTCGTTTACGGAAATGTGGGCGCTGCTCAGATCCGTAAGTATGGAGTCGGTGGAGTTGAAAAACTTGTCGAAATGATTGATGCCGATGCTATTGCTATTCATCTTAACTTCCTACAGGAAGCCATCCAGGCAGAAGGAGATCGAGATGCAACTGGTTGTCTAGACATGATTAGAGAGATTTGTTCTGTACTGAATACTCCAGTAATGGTCAAAGAAACAGGAGCTGGAATTTCAAATGAAGATGCCCTTCTCCTCCAGAAAGCAGGCGTTTCTGCGATTGATGTTGGGGGTGTAGGTGGCACAAGTTGGGCAGGAGTTGAAGCTTATAGGGCCAGAGAACGTGGAGATTTTGTCTCAGAACATATGGGGAGACTTTTTTGGGATTTTGGAATCCCCACAGTCGCTAGCATTATAGAATCCAGGGTTTCCCTTCCAATTATCGCAACCGGTGGAGTCAGATCAGGACTTGATATTGCTAAATCAGTCGCTCTTGGAGCCAGTGCGGCAAGTGCAGCTATGCCCTTTGTAGATCCTGCATTTAAAGGGAAAGAAGCCGTTGTGAGTATTCTCTCTCGAATGCTGGACGAGTTTAGAGCCTCAATGTTTCTTTGCGGCTGTGCGAATATACCGGATCTGCGTAATACACCTGTAGTCGTTACTGGTTGGACTCTTGAGTATCTTGGCCAGCGTGGTTTTAACTTAAAAGACTATGCCATGTCAAGGGAGACACTTTAAGGTGCTACATAGATGTTGTTGCCTTGTATCACATTTCCATTGAAATTTGCATCGTGCAGGTAAGGTATTAGTTCAACAAAAACTTGTCACATGACAATATTTATACATACTATGAAAGTAATGTTTCTGAATAAATCGTTAATATAAACTGAGCAATAGTTCATGCCTATCTGAAAAGATTATGATAAGCAGTTTATGCTTTATATCAAGGGAAAAATTGACTTAATTATCATCATTTAGAGCTCCATGAAAAATAGTTTATCCATCTTTATCATAAATTACCTGGGTAATGCCAGGATAATTCAAAATTTATCGAAAAATTTGAAAGTAATTACCTTGAAAATTTATTGATCATCACAATCCCGATTCATCATAATTATAATTTATAATGAATAAGCACAAGCAAATAATTTATCTCATCGTTGCTAAGGCTCAGGTTATTGAATATAAGTCAATTTTTAGTGAAACAAGTAATCCATAAAGGTCATTAATTAAGAATCACCTTAATAAGCCATCAAAATAAGAACAGTTTAAGAAAGAATGATTTAGTGAGAATAACAATTGGAGAATAATAGAGCAGTTCAATAAATTGCAATTAATAACCGATTGCTTATTAAGCATATATAGGTAACTTGTTGAAATAAGAGTTTTATCGAGGTTCTCAATAGTATTTGGGGAAGATACGCAAAAGAGCCCTATTGATTGGGTTAATATCCAGGCACTTATCTTTAAGGGTAGTGAGGATTTTTCAAAATAATTACAAAAGTACCGGATTGAAAGTAGTCCCTTGATTTTGACAAAAGTTGGGAAGTATATATCAGCTAACAAATTTGTGATACGCACATATAAATGTAAAGAAACATAGTGCCATATAAATATATAATATTATATGAATCATGTGAGCAAATATATATTTATATATACATATCTATATATATATATATATATATATATATATATTTGCTCACATATACTAAGATGCCT
>OCZT010000116.1_pt1 | contig 72376 bp, 60 predicted proteins | sample 1539031 | NCBI WGS metagenome assembly OCZT01 (sample SAMEA3539308, study PRJEB22396) | soil metagenome | biome: tundra; feature: field; material: soil | place: USA | collected 2010-05 | depth 0.15 m
GCGTGACTGGAGTTCAGACGTGTGCTCTTCCGATCTATTCCTTCCATAGCCTGTTGATCATGACTATCCCGTACTGCTCCTGCAGAACATACAGCGGCCTGAAGCTGTCATAGTGGTGCCTGGTGGAGCTCCAGTGGAACATGGACGTTCCAATCCAGCGCGGCATGTCCCAGTTAAAACATGATTCCGTATATAACTGCGAACGCATATAGTTTGCGTGGGTCTCCCAGAAAAAACCGGCCGGGTCGTAATTTACAAATCCGCCGCCCGTGTTCGGGTTGTTTTTGTCTATGGAAATCATCTGCTGGAGCGAATGCGTAAACTCATGCGCTGTCGCGTATCCGTCGGCCATTGCCGCCGGGTTCACCCACATGGCTCCGATCGTGTTGTCGTACGCGCCGCCGAACGCCCATCCCGTAGGACCGTTGGGGCTGGAAAAAGTGTTGTTCATCATGATGATGCACTTGTACTGCCCGAGTTTTTTCGACGCGTCATCGGCGCAAAACTGTATATCCGTGATGTATTTTGCATATATGGTTTCCAGGGTATTGCAGACTAAAGCCGGGTCAAACCTCAAAGTCGTGTCCGCGCATATTGTCGGATCCGCTCCCGCGAGCGTTCCCCAGAAACAAATAAAATTATCGGTCTGATAAGACCTTGTCATGTCCCAGTCAAGACCGAGGGAGGCAAATTCTGTCGGTATAAAAACTGTTTTAGCGGCGAACACGCCTGAAGTAAAAATGACGAATAACAATACGGCGAAAATACCCGTTTTTTTCATCATCTGACATCTCCTTTATTTTGCAGGTAAACGTGTACCCAAATTTGCGTCCATTATAATTTTCGGTTTTTATATAATGGATTTTATGCTGTCTTTACTTCAATATGGTCATCACCTGCGGCTTTGATACTGCCTTGTCCCCGGTTTTTGACCTGCCTGTAATTACAACATAGTATGTGCCTGAGGCGAGCCTGTTTAGTTCCGCAGCCGGTATAACCAGCACGGTTTCCTTATTCTCAACGGCATTAAAGTCATGCTCCAATATTTTCCTGAAAGAAACCGAATATATCCTGACTTTTATGTCTCCCGCGGGCTGTGTAATATCTATTTTTATGTTCAAATCCCCGGCCAGATAAATATAAGGGTTCGGGTATACAAGCACGCCGGTAATCTCAAATTTGTCTCCCAAGAATATAGTGGCTGTGGCGGTCGGTGTCGGGCTTGGCAATGCTGTATTTGTTATTGTGATTGTCTGGCTTGGAACCCTTGTGTTTGTATTTGTCAATGTGGGGCTTGGTGTTATTGTGCGTGTAAAACTTGGTGTTGTTGTGTTTGCCGGCGTGCGCGTTGAACTTGGCGTTGTCGTGTTTGTTGCCGTAAACGTCGGGCTTATAACAGCTGTGTTTGTTATGGTCGGGGATTGTCTTTCGGTTTGCGTCACGGTTGATGTGAATGTCCCCGCGGCCGTGACAACAACAGTCGCGGTAATTGATCCTGTAGGCGAGCCTGTCGCTGCCGGTGTTGCAGTCAATGACGCAGTGAATGAAGGAGAACCTGTCCTGGTTTGTGTCGCTGTATTTGTGACGGTATTTACCGGCGTATTTGTCCCCGTCAATACGGATGACACAGTCGCGCTTGCGCCCGCCGTCACCGTGGACAAAGGCGTCCGGGTTAAAGTAAATGTCAGCGTTGTCGTCCTGGTTTGTGTCGCTGAATTTGTAAATGTATTTACCGCCGTATTTGTCCTTGTAAAAGAAGCCGTTGTTGTCCGCGTAGCCGTAAAAGTTTGTGTGAATGTCCTTGTAAAAGTGGAACTCGGGCTGTTCCCCGCAAGCGGTGTAAAAGTAACCGTAGGCGCGATCACCCCGGGGTAGATTATTGATTCCACAGGCTGCGCAGACGGCCCGTCGCCGAGATAAAAGTCAACGTGCGGCGGCTGGTTATACGCCACGTTCTGCCACGCGATTGAATCCCTGTACTCAAAATCATGCATCAAAGTATAAAAACGGTAATTGGTCGGGATCGTGGTTGTAAAGATCATTAATTGTGTACTGCCCGTATTCCTGTAAAGTACTTCCTCGCGCCAGTCCCCTAAAATATCTGCTGTCAGGCACGGATTTGCCTTTGTGCCGTTATTAGATGCCGCGCCGTTATTTTCGAATGAAACAAGCCTCGTTGTCCCGCTCCCGTTCCATTTGTCCAGATGTGTCCCGTCCAGTAATTCGTCCTGCAAATCGCCGTCCCAGTATATCCTGAAATTGTCGGACGCAGGCTGTACCGTTGAAATTTTTGTTCCGTTTTGATTGTAAAGACCGTTGGTTTGCCCGGACCACATTTCATATCCCCTGTAATTTGCGTCAATATCCCCGGCCATACCCCTGCCTGTATCAGCAGTGTTGGGGACTCCCCAGAGTATCTGCCCTGTAGCTGCATCATGCAGTTCCCCGCCGCCGTTCGTTTGCGGATAGGTTTCGTGTATGGCCCAGACCTGCAGCCCGGGCCTGTCAGGCACCAGCTTTCCCAGGTGTATTGCGTCGCCATGTCCGAGCATGGTGTCATACATGGCCTTTCCGTTGGAGTCTATGGCAATCGGCCCGTAAATTATCTCGTCTTTTCCGTCCCCGTTCACATCACCCACGCTTAAATTATGATTCCCCAATCCGTTCACATGCGCCGCATAGGGGCTGCCCGCCGTGTCCGAATCAAAGAACCAGCGTTGTGTCAGCGATGTTCCGTTCCAGTCCCATGCCGCAAGCGTTGTCCTCGTATAATATCCCCTGCACATTACTACGCTCGGATGCACGCCGTCCAGATATGCTATGCACGCTAGGAACCTGTCCACCCTGTTCCCGTAATTGTCGCCCCATGCCGAGACAGTCCCGCGCGGCGGGTTATAATTCACAGTAGCCATTTCACGCCCTGTCTGTCCGTTGAAAACCGTCAGATATTCCGGCCCTGTCAGGATGTAGCCGGCTGTGCTCCTGTAATCCGCGCTGTCGTCGTCGGTCGCGGCAGGGCCTTTGCTCAAATAACTTCCGGATGAATCCATGGTTCCGGGCGCTGTCTTGCAGACCACCTCGGCCTTGCCGTCGCTGTCAAGGTCGGCAACCATAAACTGTGTATAATGCGCACCGGCCCTGATGTTCCTGCCGAGGTCTATGCGCCACAGCCTTGTTCCGCTGAGCTTGTAAGCGTCCAAAAACACGTCGCCTGTATAACCCGATTGTGAATTGTCCTTTTGATTTGAAGGATCCCATTTCATTATTATTTCATACTCACCGTCGCCGTCCACATCCCCCACACTGCAGTCTCCCGCAGAGTATGTGCAGGTTGTCCCGTCGGGCATTGTCTCCGTAAGCGGCGGACTTAATGGTATTGTCAGGTACGGCTGTGCCAAAACTGTCGCTGTTTCCGAATCAGCCTGCTCCACACCGCCTATGACAGATCTTACTGTATAAGTCCCTGTTGCTGTTGTACTGTCCGTATAATTTGTGGATGTTGTAATCGGAGCTGCGTTGACTTTTACCCCGCTGCGGTAAACATTAAAGGATATTCCGGCCGGATCAGTACCGAACATTCTCCAGCCCACATAAACGGAACTTGCATTGACCCGCACTGCAACAACGCCGCGGTCCAACCTTTCCATATACCGCGCCGCAAATGATGCTGATGCCAGTGAAATCACCAGAAACAAGGCTATTAAAACCGCCTTAATTTCACGTGAACTCTTTTCATTAAGCCTGTAACAGTTCCTGTAATTCATTTTTGCCCCCCCAAATAATATTGATTATATTCTCAAAGTCGGCGTCCTGGTCAATCGATAAACTCTATCATTTATGCGGATAACCGGCAATAGAAATAAGTGCCTTGTTTCACGTGGCAATGAACCGTTTAACCAAAATCTGTTACCAAATTTTTTTGTTTTTATATTACCTGATTATGATCATGGACTCTATTTTCGAGGATGCGGTTTCGTTTTCCAAAGTTTTGCCTGTTATTATGTAATAGTAGATCCCGTTTGACAGCTGCTTAAAATTATCCGCCGCAACCGCAAACTGTGTGTCGCCGCTGAAGTTTCCCTGGAATGCCTTTTCAAACACGCGCCTGTATCCTGCGGTGTATACTTTTATTGTTATCGTGCCGCAGGCTTTGCTCAGCTTTATCTTTATCTTCAGTTCCGCCGCCGAATCGGGATTATACGGACATGGATAAACCACAGGGCCGGTGATTTCAAGGCGCCATGGTTCTTTTGTGGCCGTGGGCGTGACAGTCGGTGTAAAAATTACCGCTGTCAATGTAAGGGTGGCTGTGGGCATTTCCGTGTTTGTCAATGCCGGGGTTTCTGTGATGGTTGCTGTTCCTGTGTTTGTTGCGGTTGCCGTAAAAGTATTGGTTGCCGTATTGATCCGAGTATTTGTGGCAGTAAGCGTCACGCTTATGGTCGCGGTTTGCACAGACGTAAGTGTCGGCGTAAGTGTAAATGTCGGGGTCACAGTCAGCGTGGGCAGAGTCCCGGTGGGAGATATTGTCCTTGTCGGCGATAACGTATATGTCGGTGTAACGCTCGCCGTGGATGTAACTGTCAGTGTCGCTGTCGGCGTATTTGTTGCCGTATTAGACGCAGTATCTGTGTTTGTCAACGTCGCACTCGGGGTTACTGTATGCGAAGGCGGCGTACCCGTAGGCGATATGCTCCATGTCGGCGACACCGAGAATGTCATTGTTGCCGTATATGTGGGAGTAGCCGTATAAGTCTGCGTACCTGTCCCCGTTACGGTGGCAGTCGCGGTCCTCGTCGATGTGCCTGTGTTTGTCGGCGTGGCAGTCCTCGTCGGTGTCGCCGTAAATGATGGCGACCTTGTAGACGTCGGCAAAGGCATACCTGCAAACCTGATGTCGTCTATGTAGATTGGCGATGCTGTATTTGCACTGAACTGGAACGCCACATCGTTTATGCCCTGCAGGTCCATTATTTTATTTCCTGTCTGGCTCCCGGAAAATGGGTCAACCGACAGACTTGATAAAAGTATGGTCACCTCTGTCCAGACGTTCGCGGTTACAATCGTAATCGGCGCGGCCCTGTTTGACCAGTATTCGCCGTCCGCGCCGTTCAAGGCGGATTCCTGAACCTTGATGAACAGCTGTGTATTCGCGCTTGAAACCTTTATCCAGAAATCCAGGGCAGTGGCCCCGGCAAAACTCTTCCAGTAATCTGAATTTCCATGGTCGGGATGATAAGGCGACCCGATCGAAAATACCCCTCCCCAGTTTGTCGGCGGGGAGGAAAATGTTATCACGCAGTCCCTTGCGCCCGCGTACGGAAGCGTGTTCGTATTCACAACCGCCATAGTGTCTGTCCCGTCATTTGTCACAACAGGATTCAGCAGTACCCCCGTTTCAAAATCGTCGAATATGTCGGGAGGCATTGTGGATGTCATGGTCGGCGTATTTGTCGGCGATATGAACTGTGTATTTGTCGGTGTGCCTGTAAATGTCCGTGTATAAGTCATGGTCGAAGTAAAAGTATAAGTCGGGGTCGCGGTACGTGTGGGCGTGAAGGTAAAAGTAAATGTGCGCGTAATAGTGCCTGAAAACGTGGGCGATGCCGACAGTGTCGGGCTAAAAGTCGGCGAATAGTACGGTGTCTTTGTCCCGGTTGATGTGCGCGATGGGGTAAAAGTCGCGGAATAATACGGCGTAAAAGTCAAGGTAGCCGTCCTTGTAGGTGTAAATGTCGGCGAACCTGAAGGCGTCACTGTGCATGTCGAAGTCCCTGTGGGCGTACGCGTTGAAGTCGGCGCCGGTATGGTGAACATTATGTCGTCTATGTATATTGTTTTAACACCGGGGCTGTCCCACTGGAAAGTAACACTTTTTATGATATTCAGGTCCAGCACATTATCCCCGTCGCCTGTGGGTGAATACCCGTCCAGCGTCATGGATGACAGCGCTATTGACAGCATCTGCCAGCCTCCGGCCGCCGCTGTCCACACCGCCCCCCTGTTCGACCATTGCTGTCCGTTCGTCTCGGCTATTTTTACGAATACAGTTGTTCCTGCGGGCGCGTTCATCCAGAATGAAAATACGGTTGTGCCGGTAAAATTCCTGTATCCCAAACCGCCGTCATACGGCGAATCAATTGTCGCAACCGCCCAGCCGCCGGTCCCGCCTGTTGTGGCAGCCATGGACCGTGTTCCCGCGTGTTTGTCCGCTGCGGAATTCGCTGTGATGAGGGTGGCGCCTCCGCCTGTATCCGTTGTGACCGGGTTCTTCAACACGCCGGTTTCAAAGTCATCAAATATTCCCAAAGGAATGTTCGGCGTTATTGTCAGTGTAGGCGTTATTGAGTATGTTTGGGTGATGGTAGCGCTGATGAACAGCGTGGCAGTCATGGTAATTGTGTCCGTGGGTGTTATGGTCGGCGAATAATAAACCGTATTTGTGCCTGTCATCGTGTATGTGGGCGAGTTTGTCAGCGACCCTATGGGCGTTCTGGTGCGGGTAATTGACGGTGTTGCCGTGTATGCCGGGAAGTTGCCTGTAAATTTTATGTTATCCAGGTATATTGTCGCGGATGGAGCGTTGTCTGTCTGGATGGCGAATGTTTTAATATCTCCGAGGTTCAGCACATTATTCCCGTTCACAGGCGTGTACTGGTCCCTCGTAAGGCTTGAAAGAATTATAGTCTCATGCACCCATGTGTTTGCCGCAACCGCTATCTGGCTGCCCCTGTTTGAAAAGTCCTCGCCGTCGGCGCCGTTTATTACGCCCTCTGTAAGCTGTATAAAAAAAGTCGTGGCTGTTGTCGTGTATATGTCAAATTCCAGGGCAGTAGCCCCTGTATAATCGCCGCCCGCAGCGGGATGGTAAGGCGAATCAATTGAGAATGCCCCCCACCCGTTGTTCGTGCTTGTTATCTGGGCCGAACGCAGTCCCAAATCAGGCTTGGCTGCCGTATTTGCAACAGATGTAAAACCCGACTGGCCCGTTGGCATTATAAGATTGTCCAGGTTCCCTGTTTCAAAATCGTCGAACATCCCCCGTACAGGAGTCGGCGTGAAAGAAGGTGTGGGCGTAAGCACGTTCCATGTGTTAGTCGGCGTAGGCGAAGGGTAATTTCCTATGGGGTTTGGCATGTTGCCGGTCAGTATAAGAAGGTACTGCATTTTTAAAATATCACAAAAGTAATCCGTGCCCCAGTCGACGCCTGTGTTGGTAAGCTCCCCGGAACCTGTGCCCGCGTCCATGGTGACGAGGGTATAATAGCATTCGTTCAGCCAGTTCTGGTCGCCCTCTGCCATGGCAGCGATGGCCACAGCGCCCTCGGGCCCGGGAAGGTTTTTGACATCCTCGGTGCCAAGGTCGGGCGTCCTGTCGCCCCTGTTGTATGTTGTCTCTGTCCCGTCAAGTTTATAATGCGATTTTATCTGGCTTGCGTCGCCGTTGTATTTTGTCTGGAAAAAAGTCGAGAGCCTCACATTATTATCATAGGCAAGCTGGCCGTTCAGGGTCCCGTAAAGAAGATAATCATAACTTTGCCTCCATGCGTGGCGTATGGCGTCCCACCACCACGAGTTGTAATCCATGGACCACGACGAGCCGGGATCACTCGCCCCGCCTGCGTATGAGCACCAGTTCGGCTGCAATCCGGTCTTCATGCCGAGAGCTGCATTGGTTGTCTCTGGAGAATTGTAATAATAATTTACAAAAGTCTGGTACGATCTCTTTGCGATATCATACCACCTGGCGGTTCCCGTATAATCGCCGAACATCCTGTATTCATAGGGCGCGAAATACGAAGGGTTTGCGAAGCCGCCCCAGCCGTCGCCGGGTTTTACGTCGTTTGCCGCTTCAAACTCGCTGTTATTGGCTATTAACCTGCCTATGATGGTACCGGCCTCGTTATGGTAATTGATGGTTCCGGCCGAACCCCACTGTTTGTCCGCGGCCAAAAGCGCGAATGCCGTATCCTCATCAGCGTCTGTTGCCGACCCGCCGCTGCTGCAGTAAGGTATCTGCCAGTTCATTAGTCCTGCGCCGTCAAGATGGTCCTTGTAATATGTGTACATGCCGTCAAAATATTGCTTTGTGTTATTTGTGGATGAGGACATGAAAACCATTATGACCATGCCGTAACCTATGCCTTCGCTGACCGTATCATTCTCCTGAGGCGATGTCGCAAACCCATAACAACCGTTCGCTATGCCGTTCCCTGTCTCTGTCCGCTGCAGCCTCCACTCGGCGCCGGTGCAGTTGTTCTGCGTAACGTACTTTGCCCTCCACTTGTTGAACCAGTCAAGGCATTGCTGGTTCATCTGTGCCTGGGTGAAATTATTGGGTTTTATCCCGTATGGATATGAAACTGACTGTGGAAAAGGCAGGTTGCATGTGTCGGCATATAATAATATAGAAAGGAGGCAAAGATTTATTGCCAATAGAAAAGAGAATAATTTAATATGCCTTTTCATGAGTAAGAATCTCCAGTAATATAGTTAAAACGGTTAACCTAAGCATTATAAATATACCATATGCCTGTAGTTTTGACAATTTGTATTTGAATTTGTTTCGGGAATTTTTGTTTTAACGCTAAACAGAGCTGCTAAAACCGGTTTGAATTTTATGGGATATATGTAATATTGTACCCCTTACGGAACCAAACGACCCTTGTAGTGGCCGAATACGGCCACTACATTACGTTAAAACGGATCTTTAAGCCTTCCCGAATTTCTTGACATACAGTTTCTGCACAAAATATACCAGGAATAAGTACGCGGCAACCATGCCCTCGAGTATGATGAAATATTTTGCGGACGGCCTCACAAAACCAAACCAGGAAGCGATCGGCAGAAAAGGCAGAATAATACCGGTTAGTATGATCGCAATAGAGGTAAATACCAGGAAACTGCTCGGCCTGCTTTCAAAAATCGGGATCTTGGTGGTCCTTATCACGTATATTACCACGGTCTGTGTGACCAGAGATTCCACGAACCATCCCGTGTGGAACAACTCGGGCGAAGCCTTAAAAACAAATATCATCACCGCGAATGTCATAAAGTCAAATATGGAACTCACAGGGCCTATGAAAAACATATAGTTCTGTATTGATTTTACGTTCCATGGTTTCGGGGTCTGTATGTAATCTTCGTCCACGTCGTCCGTCGGGATGGCGGTCTGGGATATATCGTACAGAAAGTTATTTATAAGTATCTGTATGGGCGTCATGGGCAAAAAAGGCAGGAAAAGCGAGGCACCTGTCATGGAAAGCATGTTCCCGAAGTTAGAACTCGACGCCATTTTTATGTACTTGGTTATGTTCGAGAATGTCCTTCTTCCTTCTATGACCCCGTCTTCCAGCACGGACAGCTTTTTTTCAAGCAGGATTATATCGGCTGATTCTTTGGCTATATCCACCGCGTTATTGACCGATATGCCAACGTCCGAGGCCTTTAAGGCAAGCGCGTCGTTTATGCCGTCGCCTAAGAACCCCACTATGTGCTTGTTCGCGTGGAGCGCGTGTATTATGCGTTCTTTCTGCATGGGTGATAATCTCGCGAAAACATTTGTAGTCTCAACCGCCGCCTGCAATGACACGTCATCGAGTTTTTCCACGGCCTCGCCGGTCATCATGCCCTTGACATCAAGCCCGACTTCGCCGCATATTTTTTTCGTGACCAGTTCATTGTCGCCCGTGAGCACCTTAACCTGGACGCCGTAATGTTTGAGCATTTTTATGGCTTTTTCAGTGCTTGCCTTGGGCGGGTCGAGGAACGCCACGTAACCCTCAAGGATAAGCTCTGCTTCGTCGTCCTTTGTGAACCCGTCTTTTTTGTCCGCAAAGTCCCTGTAGGCCAGGGCTAAAACCCTGAACCCGTCGGCTGATAAGCGCTCATACTCCTCTTTTAGGTCGGCAAGTATGAGATACTCCATATCCAGTGTGTCGCCTTCGAGCTCATACTTTGTGCAGCGCTTGAATATCTCCTCGGGCGCCCCTTTTGATATGAGCCGTGTTTTCCCGTCCATCTCGACCACCACGGACATTATCCTGCGCGAGAAATCAAAAGGCATTTCGTCTATTTTTTTGTAGTTTGTTATGTCAAAGCCTTCCTGTTTGTTGGCATATTTTAATATGGCGCGGTCAAGGATGTTCTTCAGGCCCGTCTGGTAATAACTGTTAAGACAGGCGTATTTCAATACGTCCTTGTCCTCATTTGTCATGACATCGCAGTACTTTTCCAGCACCACCTTGTCCATGGTAAGCGTGCCTGTCTTATCCGTGCAGAGTATGTCCATGGCCCCGAAGTTCTGTATGGAATTAAGCCGTTTTACTATGACCTTTTTTTTGGCCATTTGTATGGCGCCTTTGGAAAGGTTTATGGTGATTATCAGGGGCAGCATCTCGGGGGTTAATCCCACGGCGACGGCAAGGGAGAAAAGGAGCGATTCGATGAGACTTTTTTTGAAAAACCAGTTTATTAAAAATATCGCTATGACCATCACGACCATGACCCTTATCATTACCCAGGTGAACTGGGTCACCCCCTTGTCAAAACTTGTCTGTACCTGCATGGTCGCGAGCCTCTTGGAGAGTTCGCCGAACTGGGTATACAAGCCTGTTTTTACCACAACGCCTATGCCGGTCCCGCTGACGACCGATGAACCCATAAAAGCTATATTGGTCATCTCGGTTATTGAACCCGGCTTTTTGCCAAGGGGTTTCGAGGTTTTTTCAAGCGGCATTGACTCGCCGGTTAAAGTTGCCTGGTTCAAGAAAAGATCCTTGCAGGAGATTATGCGCAGGTCCGCTGGTATCATGTCGCCCGCAAAAAGGTCGACCACATCGCCGGGCACGATCTCGCGTATGTTGATCTCCTTCGGCTTGCCGTTGCGGTAAACCGTGGTGGTTGTCTTGACCATTTCCATGAGTTTTTCGACTTCGCGGCCCGAGCGGTATTCCTGGAAATAACCCAGGAACACGCTTAATACGATCATGCCAAGCACAAGCACGGCGCTTATCATTTCCCCGAAAAACAGCGAGAATCCCCCTATGATAAAAAGGACTATGACAAGCGGGTTAAAGAACTTGACCAGTATCTGGGCCGCGATACCGAGCTCTTTCTTGCGCGCGGGTTCGTTATATCCGTATTCGTGAAGCCTGTCTTTTGCTTCCTTGTCAGTCAGGCCCTTGTCGGAAGTCTCGAGTTTTGTAAATATTGCGTTTGACTCGCACTCGGAACAGTCAAAATCGTATACTTGGGGTTTCGCGCTGGAAGTAAAACGCTCCTCTGCCTGCTTTGTTTTTACATTTTTTAACACACCCATAAAGACACCTCGGAAATTAGAAAATAAGATTTTGCGGCTGTTTTAAGGAGGATGGAGCGTTATTTTGCCGGTTGTTTGCCCGGCGAAATAATGCGGCGTCCTCTTCCTTTATTAAATACCGGTTCTTAATATATAAATAAATTTTACACCCTGGTTAAACATATTACAACCCTTTAATTGATAAAAATATGCCATAGTACCGCGATTAAACCGCCCCGCAGCAAGTTGACTTGCCTTACATACAAGAGCCGCAACCTTTATCCGTAACGCTTTGCTTATACGGACTATAGGGTTGCGGCCTTTGTTCTAACGCAGCAAGCTTCGGAGAATTTGACCCGCCGTCCATACGCGCGGCTTATTTTACGACGGGGGCCGCCTTTTTTTCTACCAGGTTTTCCGACCTGTCCGAGACTATGCCGTATCTTGCCAGTATACCCCCGGTGGCTGTCCTGCTTTTTCCGGTCTCTAAGACCACCTTGCTTAGATCTTCAAGTTCTATTTCTATAAAATCGCCCTTAAAGTTCTCGACCTTTTTTATCAGGTCCGAAATCCCGGATATTTTTTCGCCGTTGACGGAAACTACCGGCACATTTGCAAAGTTATGATATCCCTTGTTTGTCTCATCGGCTAAAACCTGTAAAAGCAGCACTATCTGCTGTTTTTCCGGCGTAGCGTTTTCATAAAGTATGCGCTCCAATATGCCGGGCCTGCCGCGGGACGAGTCCCAGATGCTGTAAATGTAATTGATCGTAAGCGGGGTAAATACAAGGCCCCCGTAAATATAGTAGGTGGGTTTGATGTCATACTCCGTCCTCGGCAGTATGGGCACGTAGTTATCCATCACTATGTTCAGTTTCACGGGTTTTTTATCCCTTAATATATCAATTTTGACCTTGTCTCCCACGTGTTTTAAGTCCGTGATAAATGACATGTCCAGCCTGCCCCTGCTGCCATAAGGCACAGTGGCGTCATTTTCTATCTTTACGCCGTCTATGGCAAGTATCACGTCCCCTGGTTTTATGATGTCGTAGGAACACGAGCCGAACTCAACCGCTTCGACGACCACGCCTGTCTGGTGTTTTGGCATCCCGAGTTTTTTCCTGTAAGACTCGTTTTCCAGGCTCTGCGTGTTTATGCCGAGCGTGGGGAAACCCTCGTACTTCTTGTTTTTTTTCAGGTCATTTAAAAAGTGCCTTATCATTACCGTGGGTATGGCATAACCTATGTTCTGCGCCTTATCCAGCCCCTGAAAAGCCACGCCTATTAACTTATTGTTTTTGATGACGGGCCCGCCGCTGTTTCCCGGGTTTATGGCCGCGTCTATCTGGATGGTTAAGAAACTGCGCAGGCTGTGCGAGTACTGGCCTATCTCTATCCTGGATACCACTCCTTCGGTCACGGACAGCTTATCCCCGCCGACCGGAAAACCGAACACCTTCACGGTATCGCCAGGTTCGGGAATATCGCCCAAAGACAAAGCCGCGCCCCCCCTGAAAAAATCCTTGTCGTCGACCGTAAGCAGGGCAAGGTCGCATTCATGGTCGACCGCCACTACACGCGCCACGTATTTCTGCGTCTCACCTGATTTATTGACCTGTATGAATGTATTATTGCTGACCACGTGCGCGTTGGTGAGTATCCTGTTCCCGTCGATTATACAGCCCGACCCGCTGGAGCTCTGCTGTCCCACCATCTGCCAGGGCTGGTAATAATCAGGGTTGTTTTCCACGGTAAATATCTTGACCATGGCCTTTTCTATGAACCCGTTATCCTGCGCGTATGCTGAAGCTGTAAAAACAAAACAAACAGATAAAACAAGAATCAAAAATTTTTTCATGCCGCCTCCTTTGTGTTTTGAGGAAGATCCACGTAGTGGCCGAATACGAAGTCCGGCAACACACAAAGTGTGTTGACAGGATTATTCGGCCATACGCGGCGTGCTTTCCCGCTAGTGGCCGCATAATATGCGGCCACTACAAAACCTTCGTCTTTGCCTTAATTAGTCATTTGTAATTTGTAATTAGTAATTATCTTTAAATCCGCCCCGCGTCCTTGTTTATGCGCGCGATTTTCGTATTTATATCCGCCTTTAAAAGCTCCTCCAGCGGTATGGGCATTACTATCGTCCAGTTTTTGTCGCCTGTGGTCCCGGGCGTATTCACGCGCAGGTCGTCGGGGTTCCATCTGTCAAAAAAATCGCCAAGCGACATCCAATCCTGCAGCAACTGTATGGAAAATACCGATCTTGTGGAGTTTATCACGCCCAGCGCGGCCGACACAAACTCCTTTGTCGGTTCCCCGGAATACGGGCCTTCCATACCTATCGCGTTCCAGAACTTCTGCTTTTCATCATAACTTTCCCTGTGCATGTCGTAGAACATCCATGCTTCCTGCCTGGATTTGTTGAGCCTTTTCAGGACTTCGTCCGCCGTATTTACTTCCTCTTTCCAGCGGAGCCTCAGCTTGTTTGAACGCGGCATGTCAAAAAGCATTGCCTGCACGTGCTGCAGGTCATAATCGTTTTCAGCGCATATTTTCTCCACGAGCACGGCATCCACGGTCGAGGCTTCGCCGACCCACCATAAAACCAGCGGCGACATGTCATGGCTCGATATTATTGATATGGAATTTTCCCTGTACCTGTCCGGGGCCTTAAAATCATATGTGGTGCCCCAGTCGCGCGTCCATCTCTGCACATCCATGCCTGGTATGCCGAATTCTTTCAGTGTCTCATAGGAACAAGCCGGCACCACACCCAGGTCCTCGGCGCATGGCAGCATGTCTGTATTATCAGTCATGGCTTTCAGGATCTTTTGCCCGTGTTCTTTCCATGTATCCGTGTTTTCAGGGTCAAAGTATCCTTTTAACCCGAACGTATCCACGGGTTCATCGAGTTTAATCGTCCATAACCTGAACAACCCCACAAAATGGTCTATACGGAACATGTCGTAAAAGTTCTGCGCATACTTTACTTTTTCATTAAGGTAATCATATCCCGCGCCCTCTATCCTGTCCCAGTTATAAGTGGGCATGCCCCAGCGCTGTCCCTTGGCAAAGTACATGTCAGGCGGCGCGCCGGAAGAAACATCGAGCTTGAAATATTTCTGGCTGCTCCATACGTCGGCCGAATCGCGGGCGACCAGGAAAGGAAGGTCGCCCTGTATGAAAACACCTTTTGTGCCCGCGTATTTCTTAACATCAACAAACTGCAGGAATATCTGCCACTGCATCCACTTGTGGAAATTCACCTGAGAGTCATTGGCTGCGGTAAATTCGCTTATGGCCCCGGCTTCCTTGAATTTATACTTTTCATCCCAGTCTTCCCATGATTCCTGGCCGTATTTATCCTTAAGCACTTTATAAACGGCGTAATCGTCAAGCCAGAACTTATTCTTCTTTTTGAAAGCTTCAAATTCCGTGTCATCCACATCAAGGCAGTCGAACATTTCCCATAAAACCTTAAGTTTCGATTTTTTGATCCTGTAATCGACCCTCTTTGAGCCTGCCCCGCATTTTGCTTTTATGGAGTTTATGCCGTGTTCATGGTCGGAAATGCACGAACCCTTGATATCCGAAAGCCTGAGGTACATGGGCTCCAGGGCAAATGTGGACTGGCAGGAATAAGGCGCAAAATCAAATCCTACATCGTTTAACGGGAGCAGCTGTATGATGGACATGCCGCACTTTACGCACCAGTCAGCCAGGAGTTTTAAGTCCGGGAACTCCCCGATGCCGGAGCTGCGTGTCGAATAAATTGAAAAAAGCGGCGCAAGCACACCCGACCGCCGCACAGCGCCGAATTTTTTCCACTGTTCGGCGGTTTTGGAAGTCAAAAAATAATCATATGTGTTTTCTGCCAAAATAAATACCTCTTTTCGTTTAAATGTTATGGATTTTAACAGTTATGATTATACAGGATAATCGGTGTTTTAGGAAATAAAACAATTGGAATTTTTTTATTTGCCGGCATTAAAACGCTTGTCCGGCGGCCGACCTTGCAGGAACAAACAGGAGTTTTGCTCCTGTCCGCAGGAATCAGTCTGGAACATTTTTTCTTGATTAAACCCTACTAATATGGTAGTATTATAAGGCAATCAAACTATTGGAGGTGTCACATGTCGGATAAAATCACGGTAAACGACAAAGGAGTCTTAACGGTACCTGTCAACCCGGTCATTTGTTTCATAGAAGGCGACGGCATAGGGCCCGATATATGGGCCGCGTCGCGGACCGTGTTTGACGGCGCAGTACACACAGCCTACAGGGGCACAAGACAGATAGCGTGGAAGGAAATATTTGCGGGCGAAAAGGCAAAAACAAAGACCGGCAATTACCTTCCGGACGAAACGCTTGAGGCCATAAAGGAATATATAGTCGCCATAAAGGGCCCGCTTACCACCCCCATCGGCGGCGGTATGAGGAGCTTAAATGTAACCCTGCGCCAGAAACTCGACCTTTACGCCTGCGTCAGGCCGGTCAGGTATTTTAGCGGTGTTCCCTCCCCTGTAAAGAGCCCGGAAAAACTCGACATAATAATATTCAGGGAAAACACGGAGGATGTGTATTCGGGCATAGAGTGGGAAGCCAACTCCCTTGAAGCGAAAAAATTGATCTCCTTTATCAATGATAATTTCAGCAAAACCATACCACTTGAAAGCGGCATAGGCATAAAGCCCATGAGCGAATTCGGTTCAAGGCGCCTTATGAAAATGGCGGTTGAATATGCGGTAAAACACGGCAAAAAATCCATAACCATAGTCCACAAAGGCAACATAATGAAATTCACGGAAGGCGCATTCGCAAAATGGTGTTATAAGGAAGCCGGGGAGAATTTCAAGGATATCACAATAAAAGAATCCGACATAAAGGGCCCTAAAGATTCGGAAGGCAAAATAATAATAAAAGACAGGATAGCGGACGCCATGTTCCAGCAGCTGCTGCTCCGGCCCGATGAATATGAAGTTATCGTCACGCCAAACTTAAACGGCGATTACCTCTCAGACGCGGCCGCAGCGCAGGTAGGCGGCTTGGGGTTGGCCCCGGGCGCGAACATAGGCAAATACGCGGTATTCGAAGCCACCCACGGCACGGCACCGAAATACGCGGGATTGGACAAGGTAAACCCGGGTTCGGTCATGCTGTCAGGGGTAATGATGCTGGAGCACCTGGGATGGGACGAAGCCGCGAAACTAATAATAAAAGGTATAGAAAAAACCATAGACCAGAAATACGTCACATATGACCTGGAGCGCCAGATGAAGGGCGCGACGCTGGCAAAGTGCTCGGAGTTCGGGAAGCGGATAGTCGAGAACATGAAGTAACAGTATCACGGATAACAGGGTGTACAAGCTGTGTGCGGAAAAGCAGTTTTGAAGGCAGTTTGAAGGCAGTTTTGAAAGTAGTTTTATTGTTTTGCCCTATTATAATATTGCAAGGGCCGAAGGCCCGCAGCAATAGACCATGATCAAATCTCGATTCTCGACTATCGAACGAATCCAATGAAGGATAACAGCCTTATGCCCTAAATCACCTCTCTCAAGCCCTTGCCCCTAAACGCACTCCGGCTTTGCTACTTTTCCTTTTCATTTACCTGTACTACGGTAAATCCTTTCGTTGTCTTTGCTATCTCAATACCCATGACAACATGTTCAAGGCCCTGGGGCATCGGGCCGTCGGAGCAGGGGTGCCCCAGGGTCACTATGATATTGTTGGGGTCCGAAGGGTCATTTCCGACCCCGGCCAGATAAGGCGGAATGCCCGCAAAATATCCGTCTATCAAAAGATATGTATTATCCGTAAGGTTCCAATCCGTTGGCAGGGCGCCGCCGGGGCAGCAGGAATTAAGGTCGCCTGCCGTATTGACCGTGCATGTGACATACGAGCTGTTCGAACAAGCCGGCGTATCCACGCTCTTGTAAGACACGTCGTTGGCCCCCGTTACCTTATAACATTGTTTTTTGCAGCCGCACAAAGCGAGTACCAGTATCAACGCAAGAACCGCTATCCTTCTCATTGTTACCTCCACATATGATTGCTATTTCTGGCCATACTTCCGGCAGGCAAATGCCGGCTTCCGGCCAACCGGAAATGACGTCCGGTTCTTACCTGATAACCGCGATCTCTGCTCATTTTATTTAAGACCATTTTATTGATTACTCAACTATCAACTCGCGGTCTGATACCCTCCCTACTTCACGCACGCCAGTTTTGACGTTGCAGATTCATATTCGCCCCTGTTTGTCCCCGCGGTTATTTTGTAAATAAAAACTCCTGACGCAACGCCTTCATTTTTTGTGTTGCGGCCGGCCCAATAAAAATTATTATATCCTGACATGCCTTTTATTCCTTTTTGTGCTAAGACTATTTCGCCGGAAATTGTAAAAATTTTTATGGTCACGTCCGCATCCACCGTTAGATGATATACAATATTTGTATCGTCTTTAAAAGGGTTTGGGAAATTATTTTTAAGCGTGAGATGTAATGGCTTGGGTGTGGGCGTGGCGGTCGGCGTCTGGGTTTTAGTCGCGGTTATGGTGGCTGTTGCAGTCGAAGTAAAGGTCGGTGGCGGTGTGCGTGACGGCGTTGAAGTAGGAGACGGAGTTGAAGTGACTGTCGATGTCGGGGAAAATGACGCAGTGGAAGTCAAGGTCCCGCTCGGTGTGTTTGTAGGTGTACGGCTTGGGGTGCATGTATTGCTGGCCGTGACGGTGTCTGTCGGTGTGCCGCAGGTACCGGAAATACTGGTGATTATGTCATTTGTAATAGAAGCCGGATATTCGCTGCAATATACAGCCGCGGTATTTGTTATGTTTGAAGCGCACTGTGATACCACAGCCTGGAATGTGTAAGACGTTATGGTATCAGGAACTATAGTGCCGGCGTTCCAGGTGATTATGCCTGATGATATGGATGCGGGCCCGGTCGCTGAACCGGCCACGTAATCTACGCCGGACGGCAGTGTGTCCGCAATGACTACGTTTGTGCAAGGGCCCGGAGAATTCGTTGAATTCAATGTTATGGTGTACGAAATAGTATCACCATAATTTGCGTTAAGCTTATCCGCTGTTTTATAAATAGTCAGCGGTGGCCCAAATTCATATATGCCGTTGCCATCCACGCTGTCTAGAAGGCAGCTTCCACTGATGACAGGAGAAATCATATCAAACCCCTGAAAGTCGCCGCTGGTAAGGGTATACTGCCAGAGTATTGTGCCGGCGTCAGCTCTGCCGGCTCCGCCGACTGCGTATATTTTTTTTGATCTGCCGGCATTTACAAATACAATATTATTGTCTGAAACTGAAGGGCATGAATATACCGCGTCTACAGTCACGCCGAGCTTGACGGGGAATCCCGGCTGTGGGGCTCCTGTATTAGTGTCAAAAGAATACAGATTTGAAAGTCCGTCCAGTGCGTAAATATAATTATCATAAATGCACATGCCGCCGTATGCGCTGTAATATCCGGAATTAATTTGACCGGCAGAAACAGGAAATCCGGATAGTGATAGTCCGGTGGCTATGTCATATGCGTAAATATTCAGGTTTGTGGCAGCGTCGGACCGCGCATAAACATATACTTTATTGTTTCTTATGGAGGGGATGGCACGGTTGTAATAGTTGCCCGACAGCGCCGGGAGGGATATGGGAAAACCTGGCAGTATGCTTCCGTCAGAAGCAAAACCATGCAACTGTGCGTCATTTATCCGGTATATGAAAATACGTTCGTTGTCTACGTTTATTCCTGGCGTATTGGGATTAAATGGCACCGGCAATAGTGCGGGAAAACCTGTTTTAATGCTGCCGGTTTCCTTATCAAAAACCCATATCCCATTCGTCGTAGTTGATGGGAGATATACATACACGTATTTCTTATCGCATACCGGCCCCATAAATTCTGAACTATTGCTAATAGTTCCGGGCATTGGATATGACCATAGAATAAGTCCGGTTGTCCTGTCCATACAGTATGTATAAGGTTTATAGAGTGAATCTATATGCAGCCCGTATATTTGCTCGCCGGAAATTGCGGGTGTGCTATTCTTTAAATATATATTTGGGTATACTGCAATTTGCGCTCCTGTTACAAAATCATATGCGGCTATACCGCCGGATACACTTGCCTGATAGACACTGCTTTCAGACGCGATTAGTCCATTTTCTTCAGTGGTGTGGCCGGCCGAAAACCATTTAAGTACAAGCGGCATTTGAATAGGGTTGCTGCTGCGCCCTGTAGCCTGCGTGTCGCCGCGGAAATTCGGCCAGTCCGCCCCAAAGGAAAAGGAGAAATTAAATAAAAAAAATAAACAAGCCAGCAGCGTAATTTGTAATTTTTTTATGTTTGTCATTTTTCCCCGTTTTCTCGTCATGAATACTAACCTGTATTATATTATATATCATAATCCGGTTTTTTATAGCGTTTACTTTTCCTTTATAAAATCCTTAAGCTCTATAAAGTACTCAGGCGTCTCCCCTCGCACAAAACCTATCCCGTCGGCAAACCAGTTGTCCTCTGTCCTTGTTTTATTATTTCCCTCGTCGCGCACCATCCTCACGTGGAAGACCTCGTATCCTTGCCCTTAAAAACAAACTTTTCCGAATCCATGACCGTGAATTTCACCTTTATTTCCTGGTTCATCTTGAACGGCGTCAGGTTAGCCTCGGCGTTTATTTTCTGCTCCCACGCGTCGCCCACCTTATACGGCAGTTTTATGAACTGTATTTCGGGGGTTAAGTAAACGTCCAGGGTCACGAATTTCAGCACGGGAAAAGGGTATTTCAGGACTTTCATATAACCAAAATTTTCGTCCAGCCTGACCAGAAAACGCACGTCCACGGACGGAGCCGAGTAGTAGTAATACTCCTGACCCGCTATCTTTTCTCTTTTTATTATGGAAGCCGTGACAACAAGCTTTTTTTGGGGCGTATTTTTCATGTAACCTTCGTATGTCCAGGTGTATCCGTCGCCAACGGGGAAAAAGTCGGATGAAAAGGCCGGGGCAAATGCAAAGAGGATGGTAATTGCCGCCATAACACTGATCGTTGCGGGGTGTTTTTTCATTTATGCCTCCATTTGATTGCTGAATAAACCAGCCCTCAGTAAACTGCCGGGGCATTACCAAATTATATCAATTTTTTTTATACTTCACAATATTTTTATTGATTACATGATACTGTCCGAAACCCTATAAATCCATGTAATTCTTTCTATCATTAAGGATTTTTCCGACAGTATCTACATGCCACTGCTCCGCCCACAAAAACAAAAAAGACGGAAGAATAATTACTTCCGTCTTTTTGCTTTAAACTTTTATGAAAATTTAGGCTACTTATATCTTTCCTGTCAGTTTTGACATGAATGACTTTCCCCTGAGCTTTAATATCGCGTTTGTCGGGTCTATGTCCTTCGGGCATACCTGCTGGCAGTTGAATATGGTGTGGCACCTGAAAATACCCTCGTCGTTCGCCACTATTGCAAGCCTTTCCTGCGTTTTGCCGTCCCTTGAATCATTGATGAACCTTAATGCCGCCACGAGCGCCTGGGGGCCCAGATATTTCGGGTTTGTGGACGCCACCGGGCACGAGCCGTAACAGGCCGCGCACAGGATGCAGTCCACGAGCTTGTCTATTTTACCGCGTTCTTTTTCCGACTGCGTGAATTCTTTCGCGGGCTCGGCTTTTTCCGGCTGCAAATACGGCTCTATCTTTTTGTAATTGTCGAAGAAAGGCTTTAAATCCACCACAAGGTCCTTAAGTATCGTGAGGTGTGAGAGCGGCCTTACAGTTATTAAATCCGAATTAAGGGCCGATACCTGCGTGCGGCAGGCAAGCCTGTACTGTCCGTTAATGTGCATGGCGCATGAACCGCATATGGCTGCCCTGCATGAAGAACGGAACGCCAGCGTGGCGTCGAGGTTTTCCAGTATGTAGTAAAGCCCCTCGAGCACTGTCAGTCCTTTTTCATACGGGACCTTATAGTCCTGAAAATGCGCTTCCTGGTCCTTTTCCGGGTCATACCTGAGTATCCTGAATGTTTTTTCCATTAGTATTTCCTTTCTACCGGCTGATATTTTGTCACCACAACCGGTTTGTAAGTAATTACCGGTGCTTTGTCGTTAAATACGGCCACAGTGTGTTTCATCCAGTTATCATCGTCCCTTTTGGCGAAATCCGTCCTTGAGTGCGAGCCCCTGCTTTCTTTTCTCGCCAGCGCGCCGGCTGCTATTACCACGGCTATGTCTATGGAGCCTTTCATTTCCAGGTACCACAAAAGGTCGTAATTGTATATTTTGCCGCTTTTAACCGGCCTTGAATCCCGGTTATACCTTATCCGCAGTTCCTTTATCTCATCGACTGCTTTTTTCATGTTAGTTTCTTCCCTGAAAATACCGACCTTGTCGTCCATTACCGTAGAAACCTGTTTTTTAATTTCATACGGGTTTTCTTTGCCGCCGTTCTTAAAAAGGCCTTCCACGTATTTTACCTGTTCTTTTTTCGCTTTTTCCGCTATCCGGGTGTTTTTTTCTTTTTCCGCCTTTAAGTTCTTCGCGGCGTGTTCCCCGGCGCGCCTGCCGAATACTATGGTTTCCAAAAGCGAATTCCCGCCGAGCCTGTTCGCGCCGTGCACGCTTACGCAAGCCGCCTCGCCCGCAGCATAAAAATTCCTGACGCTTGTCGCGCCGTCGAAATTCGTGTCAATGCCGCCCATGGTGTAGTGCATGACCGGATGTATGGGGATAGGCTGTTTTATCGGGTCCACACCGAGGAAATCTATGCAGATATCCCTGATGCCCGGGAGCCTTTCCATGATCTTCTTTTTGCCCAGGTGCCGCAGGTCAAGGTACACGTACTTGCCTCCGTTAATTCCCCTGCCCTGGTTTATTTCCGTCTGGATGCAGCGCGACGTGATGTCCCGGGGCGCCAGCTCCATTATCTTTTCCGACACGTAATTTTTCATGAACCGCTCGCCTGCGTTGTTCAAAAGATACCCGCCCTCGCCGCGGCAGCCTTCGGTCATGAGTATGTATTTGCCTATTATACCCGTCGGGTGGAACTGTATGAATTCCATATCCTTTATAGCCACGCCTTCCCAGAAAGGTATGGCAACTCCCAGTCCCGTGGAAACATGCGCGTTCGTAGTCTTTCCGTATATCCTTCCCGAGCCGCCTGTGGCGAATATGACCGAAGACGAGGCAAACGAAACTATGTCGCCTGTGCCTAGATTCAATGCCACCACACCCCGCGCCTGGTTGTCTTCCACTACAAGTTTCATGACAAAAAATTCCTCGTAAAACTTTATGTTGCGTTTAACGCACTGCTGGTAAAGCGCGTGCAGCATGAAATGCCCTGTTTTATCCGTGCCATAGCAGGTCCTGGGATAAGCGGCCCCGCCAAACGGCCTCTGCGCTATGGTCCCGTCCTTAAAACGCGAGAACGGACAGCCCCAGTGTTCAAGCTCATATATGCGCGCGGGCGCCTCGTTTGTCATTACATCTACAGCGTCCTGGTCGGCCAGGAAGTCGCTGCCTTTTACCGTGTCATACGCGTGCTTGTCCGGCGTATCGTCGCGTCCGTCAGGGTTGTTCGCGAGCGCAGCGTTGACCCCACCCTGTGCGGCCCCCGAATGAGACCGTAAAGGGTGGACTTTTGTTATAACAGCCACGTCTTTTCCAAGGTCGCTGGCCTCAATTGCCGCGCGCAGACCCGCGAGCCCCGCACCTACTATGATTATGTCATGATATATCATTTTAAACTCCCTCCTGCCTCGGAAAGGACATTCGTTAATATCATCCTAGCCGTATAAGCCATGAAAACCACAAGCGCAGCCATGAATATCCAGAACAGTACCTTATGCGCTTTTGAAAGACCGGTCAAGTCGATTATCAGGAGCCTGACGCCGTTTATAAGGTGGAAAAATATCACGCCGATAAGCCCTATTTCCAGGATATGAAAGAACGGGGTCTGCACCTTTGCCAGCGCAGTGTCGAAATTTACGTGGCCGTGCACGGCGGAGCCTATCACAAAAGCATGCATTAAAAAATAAACCAGTAAAAGCACGCCTGTAACCCTGTGAAGCAGCCAGGCTATAGTGCCGGTATTAAAATTAAGCGTGAAATCATCGTACAGTTTTACAAGCTGATTTTTTTTGCGCATTATTTTACACCCCCCAGCAGCGAATTGACGGCGATAATTCCCAGAACTGTCAAAGATATCCCGATTACCCAAAATACGGCGCCGGTTATTTTCCTGGCTTTTTCCGGCGGGTTGTAATCCACAAACACGGACCATGCCCCGTTAAAAGCGTGGAACAAAAGCGCGGGTATAAAAATGAAATAAAACACCTTGTAAAAAACCGGGTTTGCCGCGAATTTTTCCGCGACCGACGCGAATGTGATCGTTCCCTTCCTGATAAAGTGCAGGATCACAATGTGCATGCCGAGAAAATACACAAGCAGCAAAGCGGTGACGCGCTGGAAAAACCATAAAAATTCTCCTCTTGCCTTTACATGTGCGGACATTTATTTACCTCCATAAAATATTTATATACGGTTAAAACCGTTTGTTATTTTACAGCGTAGAGCTTCCTGCCCTGTTCGTACAGGTCGTTGCCGTAGATATCGTTGATGACAACTGCTGGAAAATCCTTAACTTCTATCCTTCTTATGGCCTCGGGCCCCAGGTCTTCGTACGCGATAACCTCGGAACTTACTATCCGTTTGGATATCAGGGCCCCTGCCCCGCCTATTGCCGCAAAATACACGGCCTTAAAGTCCATCATTGCTTTTTTTACCTTTTCATCCCGCGCGCCCTTGCCTATCATGCCTAAAAGGCCTTTTTCCATGAGCGCAGGCGCGTACGCGTCCATTCTCCCGCTCGTGGTCGGACCTGCGGACCCGATTATTTCCCCGGGCTTGGGCGGCGTAGGCCCCACATAGTAAATGAACTGCCCGCTTATTTCCACCGGAAGGGGCTTGCCCTGCTGTATAAGTTCAAAAAGCCTTTTATGGGCAGCGTCCCTGCCTGTGAGCATACTGCCGGAAATCAGCACCCTGTCCCCGGCTTTGAGTTTTTCAATAACGCTCCTGTCTGCCGGTACCTTAATGTGAATGATTTTTTCTTCCATTTTATTCAGCCTTCTTTTTCAGTTTTCATTGAAATTACCGGGTCCATAACCGTACAGGCAAAGCCGTCGAAGGTTGCGCCTGCAAAAACTAAACCCTGCAGCGCGTATATTTTTTACAACATCACGGATTTGTGCCTTGACGCGTGGCACTGTATGTTCACGGCCACGGGCAGGGACGCTATGTGGCACGGGTATGTTTCCACGTTTACCTGCATTGCCGTTATCCTGCCGCCGAAACCCGCGGGTCCTATGCCTGTTTTATTTATAAGCACCAGAAGTTCGTTTTCAAGCGCTGCTTTTTTTTCATCAGGATTGCTTTTACCGAACGGCCTTAACACGGCTTTTTTTGAAAGCAGGGCCGCCTTTTCAAACGTGCCGCCTATGCCTACACCCACTATGATGGGAGGGCACGGGTTTGGCCCGGCCTTTAGCACGGTGTCAACCACAAATTCTTTCACGCCTTCAATGCCCTGCGAGGGTTTGAGCATTTTTATCGCGCTCATATTCTCGCTGCCGCCGCCTTTTGGCGCGACCTCGATGAGCAAGGCATCCCCGGGAACTATCTCATAATAAATAACAGCGGGGGTGTTATCATTGGTATTTTTGCGTTCGATCGGGTCGGAGAGCACTGATTTCCGCAGATATCCTTCTTTGTATCCCTGCCTGACGCCTTCGTTTATGGCGTCTTCAATGCCTCCGCCGATAACATGCGCGTCCTGCCCGATCTTTACGAATACTATCGTGATGCCCGTATCCTGGCACACGGGCATTTTTTCCCGCTCGGCTATCGCTGCGTTTTCCTCAAGTATATGGAAGACTTCCCTGCCTGCCCCGGATTCCTCCAGGCCCGCGAACTTGTGAAAAGCGGCTTTTAACGGCTCTTCAAGGTATATGTTCGCTTCAATGCAGAGTTTTTTTACGCTGTCGGTTATTTGATCGGCCTTTATTTCCCTTGCCATTTTTAGCCACTGCCTTTTTTCCTGATGTAATTACAATAAATAGCTTAAAAAACATGCCCTGTTTTTTCGGGTTTGTTCCTGGTGTGCAGACCTAAGGAAGATATGGGAATGAAAACTACGCCTGCTTTTTTTCAGCCATACCTTAAGTGCATATCGGCAATTTTATTATTGGGTCATTATTCGGCTGCATTATCTCATACATGTCATGCCCCGTAAATACTTTTTATCCCGCTTTTTACGGATTCCACGGATTTTGCGAGCGCTGCTTTTTCATCAGTTGAAAGTTCCACTTCTATTATCTTTTCAACGCCGTTTTTTCCGAGTATGACAGGCACGCCGCAGTAAACATCTTTTGCGCCGTATTCGCCGTTTAAATAAACAGCCGCTGTTAAGAGCCTTTTTTCATCCTTTGCTATGGCTTCGGCCATAAGCACTGCGGAAGCCGCCGGTGCATAGAAAGCCGAGCCTGTTTTCAAAAGCGCCACGATCTCGCCGCCGCCTTTTCTTGTGCGGTCTATAAGCGCGTTTATTTTTTCATCGGGCATAAGTTCCGAAAGCGGTATACCGGAAACCGACGCGAACCTTTTTACCGGCACCATGTCGTCCCCGTGCCCGCCGAGCACCAGCGCGCTCACGTCCTTCATGGATACATCCAAAGCCTCGGCTATAAAGGCCCTGAACCTGGTGGAATCCAGCACTCCGGCCATCCCGATCACTTTTTTATTGTTAAAACCCGTGGCCTTAAACATCGCGTACGCCATTACGTCAAGCGGGTTTGTAACGACTATAACTACCGCGTTTGGAGCGTATTTTTTTATGCTCCCCGCCGCGTTCTCGACTATTTCCTTGTTCTTTAAAAGCAGGTCCATCCTGTCCATGCCGGGTTTCCTGGGTAATCCCGCGGTCATTATGACTATGTCGGACCCTGTTATGTCCGCGTAATTATTGCTGCCTTTTGTGAACGTGCTATAATGCTCAACCGGACCCGCCTGCAGCATGTCAAGCATCTTTCCCTGCGGCATTCCCTCCACAATATCTACGACCGCTATTTCCCTGGCTATTTCTTTTTCCGCGAGGAACAGCGCTGTCGAAGCCCCTACGTTGCCCGAACCGATTACGCTTATTTTCATCCTGCCGCTCCCACGGTTAATTTATGCGCAAGAAGTTCCGCTATGCCCTGCGGAGTGTTGGCCACTTCCACACCCGCGTCATTTAACGCCCTTATCTTTGCCTCGGCTGTACCGCTCGTTCCCGAGATAATAGCGCCGGCATGGCCCATGCGTTTTCCCGGAGGCGCAGTCCTGCCCGCTATGAATGAAACTACGGGCTTTTTCATGGTAGCTATGAATTTCGCCGCTTCTTCCTCGTCTGATCCGCCTATCTCGCCTATCATGGCGACTGCGGTTGTTTCCGGGTCCTTTTCAAAAAGTGTCAGCGCGTCTATAAAACTCGTGCCGACTATGGGGTCTCCGCCTATACCGATGCAGGTGGACTGGCCTATGCCCGCTTTGGTCATGTTGTAAACTACTTCGTACGTTAAAGTGCCGCTCCTTGATACTACGCCGACTCCGCCTTTTAAGTGTATGTCCGCGGACATTATGCCCACTTTTGATTTTCCCGGCGATATCAGACCCGGACAGTTGGGGCCTATGTACCTGATGTTTTTCGACCGTAAATACCTGTCGATCTTAAGCATGTCGTGCACAGGCAGCCCTTCGGTTACTATTATTATGAGTGCTACCCCCGAATCCGCCGCCTCGTAAACAGCGTCCGCTGCAAAAACCGGCGGCACAAATATTATCGACGTGTTGGCTCCGGTTGCCTTTACCGCTTCAGCCATGCCGTCATAGACCGGTATATCGTGTTCCTTGTGCCCGCCCTTTCCAGGCGTGACGCCGGCCACAACTTTGGTGCCGTACTCAAGCATTTTTTTCGCATGAAAACTTCCGTCCCTGCCTGTTATTCCCTGTACAATTACTTTTGTTGATTCATCAATTAGTATGCTCATCTCGCCACCAACCCCACTGCTTTTTTTGCGGCTCCGATCATTGTTTCCTCAAAGATCAGTTCGGAACCTTTTAGTATTTCCTTTGCTTCAACTGAATTCGTGCCTGTAAGCCTGACCACTATCGGAAACGGCACCTTAAGCTCTGATATGGCGCTTATCAGGCCCCTTGCCACGTCGTCGCACCTTGTTATGCCGCCGAATATGTTGAAAAGAGCCACTTTTACGTTCTTATCGCTCATTAAAAGCTGCATGGCATACTTTACTTTTTCAGGGTTCGAACTCCCGCCTATGTCCAGAAAGTTTGCCGGCTCGCCGCCGTAAAGCTTTATTATGTCCATGGTCGCCATTGACAGTCCCGCGCCGTTCACTATGCATCCGATGTTGCCCTCCATCTTGATGTATGAAAGGCCTTTTTGTTTTGCCTGGTGCTCGGGCTGCTTTTCAAGCTCTTCCTTTAGCATCGCGTATATTTCCTGCTGCCTGTACATGGCGTTGTCGTCTATATCCATTTTTGCGTCCGCAGCTATTACTTTTTTGTCCTTTGTAATAACGAGCGGGTTTATCTCCACGAGGTTTGCGTCGGTTTCAAGGAATATTTTGTAAAGGTTCCTGATTATCTTTGTTGCATCCGCGCATGCTTCCTTTTCCAGGCCCGCCTGCTTTAAAAACGGCCTGATGTGAAAATCCTTCAGGTCCATAAAGGGGTCTATGTAGGATTTGTTTATGCTTTCAGGGGACTTTTTTGCCACTTCCTCTATGTCCACGCCGCCCATCACGCTTGATATGAAAACAGCCATATGTTTTGCCCTGTCCATGGCAAAACTTATGTAATATTCCTTGTCTATGTCTATTGCTTTTTCCACCAGCACCTTTTCAACGGTTAAGCCCTTTAGGTCCATCCCAAGTATCGCAGCCGCGGTTTTTTCAGCCTCCGCCTTCCCCTCGGCCAGTTTTACACCGCCTGCTTTTCCCCTGCCGCCCACATGCACCTGGGCCTTTATGACGACTTTTCCCGTAAAACCTGCGGCTATCTCAGCCGCTCTTTCAGCCGTAAGGGCCACTTCCCCGTCTGGAACGGGTATTCCGTATTTCCTGAATATTGACTTTGCCTGGTATTCGTGCAGTTTCATTTTAACGCCCCCTGCAATGTTTTTTCTTTTAATTCAATTGCCGCTTTATAGCCTTCCTCAAGCGCCTTTAAGTTCATATCCTCCGTACCTTTAGGAGCCCTTTCGAGCACAGCCTTTTTCATGGCTTCCATGGACACCACATTGGTCAGTGCCACTATCGCGCCAAGGGACACGACGTTCGCGACTATTTTCTTTCCGCCCTTTTCAATCGCGATCTTAGTCAGCTCCATGGAATAAACTTTGCCCGCCCTCGGCTTGATCTTGGTCACGAAAAAAGAATCCGTTAAAAGGATGCCGTCTTCTTTTAAACCGGGAATATATTTATCGTACGACTCCTGCGTCATGGACAGCATGAAGTCTGCGTTCCTTACTTTGGGGAAATCTATTGGTTTATCGCTTATTATGACCTCGCTCCTGCTTGCGCCCCCGCGCGCCTCGGGGCCGTATGACTGCGACTGTGTTGCTTCCTTGCCGTCATATATGGAGGCTGCCTCTCCGAGCATTATGCCCGCAAGTATAAGCCCCTGTCCTCCAGATCCGCTCAACCTTAACTCATACTTTTGCAAGGTCTGCACCCGCCTTTTCTTTTAGTCTTTCAATGAGTTTTGTGTATTCCGCGGTCAACTCGGGTTTTTCCCTGTTCACAAATTCGCCTACGACGAATTTTCCCGCGAGTTCCTGCTCGCTCATTGATTCCGCCTGCTTTTTATTTACGGAATTGTCCCTTATCCATTTCATCATATCGGCCGGAGCCGACATTTTATTTCTCCTGCCGAAGTAAGTCGGGCACTGCGCTATGACATCCACAAATGAAAAACCCTTTTTTAAAAGTGCGTTCTTTACAAGGATGGGTATCATTTTCGCGAGGTAGGTGGTGGTCCTGGCCACATATGTGGCGCCTGCGGCTTCAACAAGCTTGCACAGGTCGAACGGGCTTTCCATGAAGCCGTACATGGAGGTTGCCGTGATGGAACCCGTAGGCGTGGTCGGTGAGTATTGTCCGTTTGTCATCCCGTAAGTTGAATTGTTATAACATATGACGGTCAAATCTATATTGCGCCTTGCCGCGTGTATCAGGTGGTTGCCGCCTATGGCTGAGCAGTCACCGTCGCCGGTTAAAACCACTACATTCAGTTCGGGCCGCGACTGCTTTATGCCCGTTGCAAAGGCTATGGCCCTTCCGTGGGTCGTATGTATGGTGTCAAAGTCAAGGTATAAAGCCGAACGCGACGAGCAGCCTATCCCCGACACTATAACGGTATTTTTCCGGTCCAAACCGGAATTTTTAAAAGCTTCGATAAAACCGTTTAAGACTATTCCATTACCGCAGCCCGGGCACCATATGGTCGGCAGTTTGTCCATCCTGTAATAATCCTCGTATATTTTGTTCATTTTACAGCCTCCCTGATGCGGTTAAGTATCAATTCCGGTTTGATCAGCTCGCCATTGGCCTGAAACACCGTGAGTAATCTGGATTTTCCTTTCATCGAACGTTCCACTTCATATACCATCTGGCCCATATTCATTTCAGCCACCACAAAAGCCTTCACCTTTGACGCGTATTGCGTGATGATCTTTTCCGGGAACGGCCAAAGTGTCTCGGGAACTATAAGCCCCGCCTTTATCCCGTTGGACCTCGCCTCTACAATGGCTGCCATAGCCGAGCGCGCGGTGGAGCCGTAGGCGAAAACCGCGACTTCAGCATCGTCCATATTATATGTTTTCACGCTTACGATCTTTTCCAGGTTCTTCTCTATTTTGTCCCTGAGCCTGTCCTGGAGTTTCTGGCACTTTATCGGGTCGCTTGTGGGGAACCCTTCGGTGTCGTGCATCAAACCAGTCGTATTAAACCTGTAGCCATCCCCGAATTTTGCCATTGGCGGCACCAGGCCCTCGCTGTCGTCATAAGGCTTGAATTCCCCGGGTTTTTTTGTGGTATATTTTCTCTGAACGGGTTTTATATCGTCCCTTATTTCTATTCTTTCCCTCATATGCGCTATAACCTCGTCTGCCGCCAGTATTACAGGCACCCTGAATTCCTCGGACAGTTCAAAGGCTCTTATGGTCAGATCGTACATTGACTTTACCGAATCCGGGCAAAGCACTATGATCGGATGGTCCCCGTGGGTGCCCCATTTCGCCTGCATCACGTCGGACTGGGCCGGGGATGTCGGCAGACCGGTTGACGGCCCGCCCCGCATTACGTTGACTATCACGCACGGCGCTTCCACAAAAGACGCGTACCCCAGGTTTTCCTGTTTCAGGGAAAATCCCGGCCCGCTTGTCGCCGTCATTGACATCACTCCCGCAAAAGAAGCGCCTATTACGGCACCCATGCTTGCTATTTCATCTTCCATCTGTATGAACCTGCCGCCGATCAGCGGCAGTTTCTCCGCGCACAGTTCGGCCAGCTCGGTCGAAGGCGTGATCGGGTATCCCGCATAGAACTTCAGTCCCGCTGATAAAGCAGCCTCGACGCACGCTGCGTTTCCCTGCATGAATTTATTTTCGCCCATCTTCATCATCCTTTTGTTAAGGTTTTTTTTCTGTTTCCTTTATCACTTCAATTGCAAGGTCCGGGCACCTGTCCACGCAGAGGTTGCACGCGGTGCAGGTTTCAATGTCTAATACTATAGGGTACCCGAGTTCGTCTGTGCCGAGCGTTTTTGCGGGGCAAAAAGCCACGCATATTCCGCAGGCCTTGCAGGCGTCCCTGTAAATGATAACCTCTCTGGCTTTCCTCTTATTTTTAATTTCCGGCATGTTGGCCACAACTTTCTTTTGGATTTTTTACCGCTTTTCTATGGGTACATACTCCGCAAGCATGGGGCCGGTGTAAACCGCCCTTGGCCTGAAAAGCCTGTTGTCTTTCAGATACTCAAGCACCCTTCCGCCCCAGCCCGATATCCTCGAGACCGCGAAAATAACCGAGAACATAGGTATCTCTATCCCCATCGCCTTATAGACAAGGCCGGAATAGAAATCAACGTTCGGGAAGATCTTTTTCTCCTTGCCAAGCTCCGCGCAAACAAGATTATTGAGCTTGTTGGCGATATCATAAAGCCTTTTAATTTCCGGATCGGATGTAAAAACATCCACAAGGGGCCCGAGTATCCTTGCCCTGGGGTCGTATGATTTATAGACCCTGTGCCCGAAACCCATGACCTTCTTTTTTGCCTCGCGCGCCTTCCTGTACCAGGGCTCCACATTTTCCAGGCTGCCTATCTCCTCCAGCTGGTAAACAACCTGTTCGTTCGCTCCCCCGTGCAGCGGCCCCTTAAGGGTGCCAATGCCGGTCACTATGGATGAGTACATGTCGGAGAGCGTTGAGTTGGTAACCATCGTGGCGAAAGTTGAGGCGTTCATGCCGTGGTCCGCGTGCAAAATCAGGCATATATCCATTACGCGCTCCGCGCCTTTGTCAGGTCTCTCGCCGTTGAGCATGTAAATGAAATTGGCCGCGTGGCTTAAAGACGGGTCCGGTTCTATGGGTTCCTTGCCCGCCCTTATCCTGGCAACAGCCGCAGCGAGAGTAGCCATCTGGGCTATTAGTTTTATCGCCACTTCCGTCTCTGCTTCCACGGTAAGTGTCTCTGTTGTCTTGTCAAATGTCGAAAGCAGGGATACGCCGATTGAAAGCGAGATCATCGGGTGAGTGTCCAATATGGGGTACTGCTTCATTATACTGATTATCTTGGAGGGTATGCTTCTGTTTGCGGCAAGTTTTTTCTTAAAATCAGCCAGCTGGTTTACCGTAGGCATTGCCCCGAAAAGGAGCGCGTACGAAGTTTCCTCGAACGTTGAGTAAAGCGAAAGGTTGAATACGTCGTATCCGCGGTAATTAAGCCAGCCTTTTGCGCCGTTGACATAACCGACTTTTGTCTCGTTGGTCACGGCATTTTCAAGCCCCCTGCCTATCTCCGCAGTTACGGGCCATTTTACCTCGCCTGTAAGTTTTGGCTCGGGTTCATTTGCAGTTTCTTCAAAAGCCTTTTTCTTTGCCTGTTCCAGGATTTCGTTGATCTGTGAAGGGGCTACTTTGCTCACGGCTGAAGTACTCATAAAATACCTCCTGATTTTGTTTCAATCCTTGAATCCCACTAATACCATGGTTTTAGTAGTATTATACCAGAAAAGCAGCGTTTGTCAAATATATTTTTTGCTAAAATGAAACCCTGTTCTGTTTAAACCCGGAAAATGCCTATCAGGCCTCAATTTATGGCAATTGGCTTAATAAGGGGTATAATGAACGGCGTAATAAACAAGGATTGAATTGACAAAGTTTTTTTGAATGGGCTGCGGGTTATGCAGCGCTTGATACTGCCTGAAACCCCCCGAAATAATGCCGTGTTTTTTCCCGTGTCCGCTGCATGGCAGTTTTCTTTATGGCCTACCTTAATATAATACAAGAACAACAATCGGCTATGTCATCCAAAGCAATTGCAGCGGCCGACCGTAATGGGCCGATATTTGCAACTGGCTTTTAAGCAGCCTTTAAACTTGCTTTTTATGCAAAATAAATATTTTTTTTGGATAATTTACCGTCAAAATAAAACTTCCAAGAAAACTTTTTACTCCCAGGAGCGAAACATGCAGATTCGGCATAAAATCTATAAGCACATTTGAAATAGTTAACCCCTCTATTTTTATATCAACGGTGTGGGAATATGATTCCGCTATGCCGCTTCCAGTCCTGATTTGCTTGCGCTTTCCTTTTGTGAGATCATGTCCGAGCATACCCGCCAATTCCGCGGGCATGGCGCACTCATCCGCTCCGGTGTCTATGAGCGCAAGCACAGAAACAAATCTGTCCGTATGAGGGTTTATTAATTCGATTTCAAGGCATGGTCTGGCAATTTGTCCCGGGGAGAGCGTTCTAAACGGCCTTTGTAGCCGCCACATCAGTAAATATGAACCGTGTCCTTTTCAGGGACATATATAAGCAAGGGGTTTTCAAGACCTTTTTTAACAGCCTTTTGAAAAGTTATTTTAAGGGTTCTACCCGAAGCGATAACCTTGGTGTCTTCCATGTTCTTTACCGCCACATATTGACCTTGATACTTTTTTTCCTTGATTAACACCTGTTCCATCTGAATCCTCCTTCGATTGCTTACAATCTCTATTTATTATAATCCTAAAAACCGCAATGTCAATAAACCTTTTTCTCAGCAGGATAAACACACTTGTCAAGGCGAGGCGACCATTTACTATGTTGTTGAACAAAGCTGCGGGGTTATTTGTGGATTTGTACTGCCGTAACTCCATCAAAATAATGTTTCATTTTCCTTTGTGTCCGCTTTATAACAGCACCGGTTTAAATTAAATCCAGCATCCTGTCAACATCAACATAGGAAGAAACTATATCCACGATTTTTTCTATCTTTTTCGTGTCTTTGGGCCGGATCTTTACCATCAGATCATGTATCTGGGAGGCTGCCGAATACGTGTCCTGTTTGACAAGATACGTGGGTATCTGGGTTTTTTCAATTAATTTCATTATCGAGGGGTGCGGCGGGGTCCCTCCGGTCAATATCATGCCCGCGATCTCGCCTTTTTGCTCGCCTAAAGTGTATGAACTCATGAGCGCCAGTATGATGTCGTCCCTGGAGCCCGGCGTTATGATAAGCACCCTTTCGCCGAAATAATTCAAGGCCTCGTGCGCCGGCATGGCCCCTACTACGATGCTTTTAACCAGCAGGTCCAGCTTGTCTTTGCCCGCGAGCAACTCGCCTTCGATGCTGTCTATTATAAGTTCCATGGTCAGATATGAAAGCATAGGCACGTAAGGTATAACTCCCAGGGTTTCGATCCCCTTTCTTTTTAAACCCTTCCTGACCGTATTATTTATCCTGTCGAACTTTTCCATTTCAATCTTGTTCACTACCGCTCCTATGGTTGCAACTCCCTGCACGTCAAAAAAAGTCTTGTTAAGCATTATTTCGTCTATTGGCCCGCCCACGCCGCCGGCTGAAACCAACAGGGCTTTTGTATCGAGAAGTTTTGCAACGTCCGCGTTTGAAAGGTCAAAAACAGATCCTACGCCGCTGTGGCCCGTGCCTTCGATCACGACCACGTCTTTTCCTTTTGATACGATCTCGAACGACTGCATTATCTGGTCCACGAACTGCTGTCCGCCTTCAATCTTCCCTTCTATGTAATTTGTCGTAAAACCCTGGTTTATGGCGATCGGGCTGGTGTGTTTTATCGGGCAGTCGCACCCGAAAATATTTTCCACAAGCACCGCGTCCTCATCTATCATATCGCCTTTTACGTCTATATAGCGCTGTCCCACCGGTTTTATGAACCCGACTTTCATGTTGCGTTTTATGAAAGCGTTGATCAGGCCGAGGGAAAGCGTGGTTTTTCCCCTGTTCTGCCTTGTCGCGCCTACAAATATTTTTTTCATCCTATTTTCCTTTTCCGCCTTTTTTTTCAAGCAATGCCGATATGGCCATTATGATATGCGCAGGCTGGTCTGTCTTGTCAAAAAAAGCGTCCACAGGCAGCCAGTCCGCCTGCCCGGCGTCCTGTTTGAAATCCAGGCCTGTTTTCTCCCCCACCGAGGTGAGCATCACAGCGGGTATGTGTTTTGTTTCCGGGTTCCTTTTGATCTTTCTTGCCAGGTCAAAACCCGAGTTTTCCTTTTCCAGCATGACATCTATTATTATCAGGTCGGGTTTTTCGCTTAAAACCGCCTCATATCCGTCCGCGGAATTATGCCTGGATATCACGGTATGCCCCTTGTTTTCAAACAGCACGCTGTAAGCCGCAATTATATCCTTGTCGTCCTCAACAAAAAGTATTTTTGCCATTTCACACCTCTTAAATTTTAGGGGTTTTTTCCGCCGCAGTATTTTTTTACAAGGTCTTCAAGGGTCGCCTTGCTGAAGATATCATGGATTATTTTTGAGTAATCGTCCCACAATTTTTTCGCCCTGCATTTGCCGCTCCTGTCGCACGAGTCGGGATTATCAACGCAGTCAACCAGGGTAAGCGGGCCCTCCGCGGCCTCCAGGATATCGCTGAACAGTATTTCCGACGGCTTTTTCGCCAGTGCCATGCCTCCGCCTTTTCCCTTGTAACTGCTGACCAGCCCGTATGAAACCAGCATCCTCATTATCGACTCAAGATATTTTATGGAAATATCCTGGTCATCGGAAATTTCTTTCAGGATGACCATGTCCTTCCTGTCATTGTTTGCGGCAAGGTACATCATGGCCCTTAACGCGTACCTGCCTCTTGTGGATACCTTCATTTTTAACTCCTCTGCCTTTACTGTAAATCACGCGCATATTTCTTATGACGATATCATTTATTCCAACTTATTATATAGTATATTAAGTATGACGGTTTGTCAATATTTTGAATTTTTCTGAAAATTCTTTTAATTTATTGATCCAAGAAACTGGAGTTGAATATTTAATCCAACAACGCCCCAAATTATTTAAAAACTTCCCCGGTTTCTTTGGCCCAGAGTATCAGGTCCAGCGCTGCCATAGGGATTTTCGATTTTTTGGCGAATTTTTTCATATCCTGCTCTATCTTATAATATAGCTTTGGTGTTATGGACTTTGGGACGCTTTTTATCACGCCTATCTTCGCCAGATTACGGAGTATGTGGCGGTCCAGTATGGCTATGTCACTACCGAAACCCACGTTGCGCATGAAGTGGCCCGTTTCTTTTAAGCCATAGCCTTTGATGTTCTTATGGAACCAGTCCCTCATCTCATACACATCCTTGAACGTCCTCATGAAAGCCTTTATGTTTGCCCTGCCGTTTTTCACGAACTTGTCGCGCGCTTCCACAAAATATTTTGCCTTTTTGTATTTAAAACGCGGGTATTTGAGTTCGGCAAGTATCTGCTTTTCATTGCCGGTTAAAAGCAGGCCCTTGTCTATTATGGATACCATACACGACCAGCAGCCTTTGGCTTTTGACTGCGGCGTTAATATGCAGAACAGCAGTTCGGCCAGCACGTCTTCTTCCGAACCCGTCTCCCACTTAGCGCGGTAGCTTTTCAAAGCGCGTTGTATGTCTTCGTATTTGTCTTTGTAAACCTGTCTAATTTCTTTTAATGTTTCGTTTTTCATTGCTTATCCTTTTCATATGCATTAGTCTCATATATCGATACTGCCGGAAAAGTCCACAAGGGGCGGGCAGCATGATATGCTGCCCCTACAAATACAGGCAGCTAATTGAGATTATTGAGACTGAAGTACTTCGTTTACTGTGTTAAGCACAGCCCAAAGATAACTCCCGCTGCTTTTCAAGCCCGCTTTTTCGAATTCACTCGGTTTTTCCACGGGCCACATACCGTGCGCCTGCTTTAGGTCCTCCAAATTAATATCCCACTTGCTGCCCGGGATTGTAAGGTTGTTTTCATTTACCCTGTACCTGAAACTTTTCCCGGTCTTGGTGATTATATCACGGCCCTCGAATTCTTCCACTCTTTTCATAAAAGCGGAAAATCCATCCTGCCCTTCCTTTGCAGCAGGTATAATATCCGTGGCAGCGGACTCTCCTGAAAAATCCCTGATAATACCCAAAAATATTTCACCATAACGTTTTAACTTCATCTCACCTATGCCCTGTATGTCCAGCATTTCCTCCCTGGTGCGCGGCCGCTTTGCCGCCAGTTGGAGCAGTACAGCGTCGGTAAATACCAAATACGCGGGCACGTCCTGCTCGTCCGCGAGCTGCCTGCGTTTTTGCTTCAGGATTGCAAGCAGGTTGTCGTCTGATCTGCCGTAAACCTTTATTGCAGATGTATCCACTATTACGCGGATTTTTTCCTCCGCGTGCGTTTGAACTGTGATTATATCCTTGAGTTTATGCTCACCGCAGATGTCGCACGGCCCGCCGCAGTTTTCTATGTGATCGCCAAAATACCATATCACAGACCTGTGCCTGCATGTTTTGCTTTCAGCCAGCCTGAAAAGCTGGACTGTTTTTTGCTGCATGGCCCGCGCAAGCTCCGGATTCTGGTGGTCGCTCAAAAACCTCTCGTAGTTCATGACATCGGCCCAGGAGTAAAACAGTATGCACCTGCTGTCCAGCCCGTCGCGGCCGGCCCTGCCTATTTCCTGGTAATAACTTTCTATGGTACGCGGCATATCGCAGTGGATCACAAACCGCACGTCCGGCTTGTTAATTCCCATGCCAAAGGCGATGGTTGCCACGACCACATCCACATTACCCCTGATGAAAGCTTCCTGATTGTTTGTCCTCTCATCTTTGGTCAACCCGGCATGATACGCCAAAGCTGATATTTTCTTTGATCTTAAAAACGCGACCATACCCTCCACATTACGGCGGCTCCAACAATAAATGATGCCGCTTTGCGATTTGTTCTGGCGGATGAATTTAAGTATGGTTTCCCTCATATTAACGCCTTCGCCTTTTTTCTGGAACGTAAGCAGAAGGTTTGACCTGTAAAACGAACCCCTGTAAATCTCAGGCGAGGCCATCCCGAGCTGATTTATGATATCATCCATGACCTGCTTTGTGGCTGTCGCGGTCAGGGCAAGCACGGGGATATTGCCGAGGTGTGATTTTAACCCCTGCAGTTTCCTGTAAGCGGGCCTGAAATCATGCCCCCACTGGCTGATGCAATGCGCTTCGTCCACGACAACTATACTGACGGAACAGGATTTTATGAAGTTGCTCAGCGAGCCTTCGAGGGCCTCGGGCGCCAGATAAACAAGCTCGTATTTCCCCAGCCGGAAATTTTCAAGCCGTTTTTCGCGTTCAACAGGGGTGATCGTGGAGTTGATGACAACAGCCTTAAATCCAAGCGCATGCAAAGAATCAACCTGATCTTTCATAAGTGAGATCAAAGGGGAAATAACAAGCACCGTGCCGGGTAATAACCTGGCCGGTATCTGAAATGTAAGCGACTTTCCGGCGCCGGTCGGCATGATACCGAGGCAGTCGCGCCCGCCAAGTACGGCATTGATGATCTGCTCCTGGCCCGGCCTGAATTCCCGGTAGCCGAATGTGTTTTGCAGGACCTCTATTGGTTTCATGATATCTGTTGCCCTCCAGTGTATAATTTTCCTGACAAAATTATACACTGTGTATGCTTTTGTGTCAAAGGTTATTTACGCGGGATTGATTTGGCAGGTGTTCTAAATCCACTCTCTTCCGTCGCGCTTTATGAACTCATCGGCTTCTTTCGGGCCGTCTGTGCCGGCTGCGTAAAAATGCATCTGCCTGCTTTTTTCATTGAGCGGGCATGTTTCCCATTTTTTCAGTATAGGGGTTAAAAGTTTCCACGACGCTTCAATCCCGTCCTTCCTCCAGAAAAGCGTCTGGTCCCCTAGCAGGCAGTCCAGGATGATGGTCCCGTAATCGTCAGCTATGTCGGAGCCGAACTTATCCTTGTAATTAAAATCCATGTCAAGCGGCGATAAACACATTTTAGAACCCGGGACTTTTACCATGAATTTGATTGAAACCCCCTGCTGCGGCTGTATGGAAAAGGTCAGGGTATTGGGCCGGTGCTCCATGCCTATGTCCCGGAAAATATTGTCTTTAACCGGCTTAAAAACAACCGTTATCCTTGAAGCCTTTTCTTTCATGCGTTTCCCCGACCGTATGTAAAAAGGCGCGCCTTTCCATTTTTTATTGTCTATAAAAAGCTTGGCCGCGAAAAATGTCTCGGTGCAGGACTTATCCGCCACGCCCAGTTCCGCGGCATAAGCCCCGGCTTTCAGCGCGCCTGCAAACCCTTCCGTGTATTGTCCGCGTATGACCTGCTCATTTATTTTATTAAGGTCAAACGGCCTTATAGAGCCGATAACATCCGCTTTTTTATCCCTGATCTCCTCGGAATCAAGAGAAACCGGCCTTTCCATGGCAACCAGGGAAACAAGCTGTAATATATGGTTCTGCAGCATGTCGCGTATCATGCCGGCCTGTTCAAAGTATCCGGCCCTGCCTTCGATCCCGGCCTCTTCAGCCACTGTGATCTGCACGTGGTCTATATATCGGCTGTTCCATATTGGTTCAAACAAGGCGTTTGCGAACCTGAAAACAAGTATGTTCTGTACCGTATTTTTTCCGAGATAATGATCGACCCTGTATAACTGGGTGTCGTCTATATACTTCAATATTTCCCTGTTTAATTCCACTGCGCTGTCAATATCCCTGCCAAAAGGCTTTTCCACCATGAGCCTGTGAAATGGCTCCCGGGTCCTGCCTTTTTCCATAAGCAGACTTTTCCCCAGATGTGTGGCAACTGTTTTATACAGGGACGGCGGTATGGCCAGGATAAACACCCTGTTGCCGCGGGTGGAATATTTTTTTTCAAGTTCATCAAGTCTTTTCCTTATACCTACGTATTCATCCGGGTCGTCATAATCGCCGGTCATGTAAAAACATTTGGAACAGAAATTATCGGTCAAACTCCCTGTTTTTTCCCCGGAATTCACAAGCGCCTGCCTTATTTTCAGCCTGAAAGAAGCCTCATCCATGTCCGTGCGGCCGACCCCGAGGATAAAGAAATTATCGGGTATGCTCCCGTGCCTGACAAGGTTAAAAAATGAAGGTATGAGCCTTTTTCCCGCAAGATCCCCGGATGCGCCGAATATAACCACGCCTGCGGGACCCGCCTTGGCCAGTTCGCAGACGCCGGTAAGTTTCAGGTCAATAGATGGTTTGAATTCCATTTTTTATTTTTCCCTGTCAAACTTGGCGTGCCTGATGTGCCCCGACCCCGCCGAGTACGTTTTTACATTTTCGCCTTCCCTTGCCATGGCGTGCCCGCCGAAACTGTTCCTTAAAGCCGCTATGATTTTATTTGAGTATGCGTCTTTTTGCCTGGAATTAAATCTTTTATAAAGCGAAGCGGTGATAACATCCGCAGCCACGCCTGTGTCCAGTGCTTCTTTTACGGCCCAGCGCGCCTCGCCAGAATCCTCGACATATCCCTGTATCCTTTCAAGTTCCTGCGGGTTTTTAAAAACATCTATAAGAAGCTCCAGGAGCCAGGACTTTACCACGGAGCCCGCGTTCCACATTTCAGCCACTTGGCTTAAATCCAAAGATGCGCCGTACTGTGAGGCTTTTAAAATTTCAAAACCTTCGCCATAAGCTTCCATCAGCCCGTATTCTATCGCGTTATGGGTCATTTTTACAAAATGTCCGGCGCCTGATCTGCCGCAGTACATATAGCCGCCCGCGGGTGCCAGGGATTTAAATACGGGTTCAGCGTATTTAAATACTGCTTCGTCCCCGCCCACCATGGTTGCGTACCCGTTCTTAAGCCCCCATATGCCTCCTGATATGCCCGCGTCCAGATAGGATATTCCTTTTGTTTTTAGTTCATCGAAACGCTTTATGTCGTCTTTATAATTGCTGTTCCCGCCTTCTATTAAAATATCGCCTTTTTCAAGCAGGGGGGCAAGCGCGCTGATTTGATTTTGAGTAACTTCTCCCGCAGGCAGCATGAGCCATATAAGACGAGGGACTTTCATGGATTTTATCAGGTCATTTAATGTAAGCGCTGCTTTGGCGCCTTCTTTTTCAAGTTCTTTGATTTTGTCAATTGAACGGTTATGAACAAAAACTTCATGTTTGTCATTGATGAGCCTGCGGGCCATGTTGGCGCCCATGCGGCCCAGTCCGATTATTCCGATCTGCATTTTATAACCCTCCTGATATGATTTGCATTAAACCCTACCTGCCCAGCACTACCATTGCTTTTGCCAGTACATTATCAACGGTAAACCCGTATTTTTCCATTACGATCTTCCCCGGCGCAGACGCGCCGAACGTGTCGACGCCGACTACATCGCCTGAATCACCGGCCAATCCCCTCCAGAACGGGGTGGAACCTGCTTCTATGATAAGCCTCTTTTTAACGTTTGCAGGTATTATGGATTCCCTGTACTGCGCGGGCTGGGCCATAAATATTTCATACGAAGGCATGGAAACCACCCTTGCCTTTATTCCCCTTGCCAATAATTTTTCATGGACCCCCATGGCAAGCTGTACTTCCGAGCCCGTGGCAATAAGAAGTATCTCGGGCTTACCCGTGCAGTCATTGAGCGTATAACCGCCCTTTTGAGTATTCTCTATCACGTTATATTTTTTCTCGTCAATTATCGGAAGGTCCTGCCTGGTGAAAACAAGTACGATCGGTTTTTTTGTGACTATCGCGTAGTACCATGCTCCCACAGTTTCATTTGCGTCAGCGGGCCTGATTATAGTCAGATCTGGGATCAGCCTGAGCGATGATAAATGCTCCACGGGCTGGTGTGTGGGCCCGTCCTCGCCTAATCCTATGGAGTCATGTGTGAATATGAATATTGAATGCGTCTGCATTATGGCGGCCAGCCTGAGCGCCGGCCGCATGTAATCCGAAAAAGATAAAAATGTGGCCGAGTAAGGGATCAGGCCTTTATGAAGCGCCATGCCGTTTACTATGGCCCCCATTGCGTGCTCACGCACTCCAAAATGCAGGTTGCGCTCGCACATGCCCGCTATGCCGAAACTTCCGTGGCCGTTCAGCATGGTCTTTGTGGAAGGAGCCAGGTCGGCTGAACCGCCGATGAATTCCGTCATGTATAATTCTATCTGGTTCATGACCTTGCCCGACGCGGTCCTCGTGGCCATGGGGCCGTCTTCGATCTTAAAAGGAAGAAGGTTTTCCTTTAAATTCCTGTTAATATGGCCGACTATGTATTTTTCAAGGAGTTTGGCTTCCTTTGGATAAGCTTTTTTATATGATTCAAAAAACTTGTTCCATGCAGCCTCTTCAGTTGCCCACTTTTTCTTCATTTTTTCAAAATTATTCGTTACTTCCTGGGGCACATAAAAACTCTTATCAGGGTCAAATCCAAAAAACTCCTTTGTCTTCCTTGCGGCATCCCAGCCCAAGGGCTCCCCGTGCACCGAAGGGTCCCCCTGTTTTGGCGATCCATACCCTATGTTCGTCCTTATTATTATCAGGGACGGCCTGTGCCTATGTTCCCTTGCTTTTGTTATTGCCTCTTCCACAGCTGAAGTATTATTGCCGTCCTTTATCACCTGTGTGTTCCAGCCATAGGAATCAAACCTTTCTTTAACATTTTCTGTGAATGCCAGGGATGACTTTCCCTCTATGGAAATATCATTGTCATCGTACAGATATATGAGTTTTCCAAGTTTGAGCGTTCCGGCGAGAGACGCGGCCTCGGATGCTATGCCTTCCATAAGGTCCCCGTCTGACACAACGACGTATGTATAATGGTCTATTATGTTATATCCGGGTTTATTAAAACAGCCTGCCATGGCGCGCTCGGCTATAGCCATGCCCACTCCCATGGCAAATCCCTGCCCTAAGGGCCCTGTTGTCGCGTCAATTCCCGCGGTCACTCCGTATTCAGGATGTCCGGGGGTTTTAGAACCCCACTGCCTGAATGCTTTCAAGTCATCCATAGTGAGCCCCGAACCCGACAAGAAAAGCAGCGAGTATAAAAGTGCGCAGCCATGGCCCGCGGACAATATGAACCTGTCACGGTTATACCATCTGGGACTTTGCGGGTTATGCTTTAGGAACTTGCCCCAGAGCGTATAGACAAAAGGCGCGGCGCCAAGCGGCATCCCCGGATGGCCTGATTTCGCCTTTTCCACCATGTCAACAGATAATAAACGCAGCGTGTCAATGGAAAGCTGGTCAATGCTGGTCTTTTTTTTGGATTTCATCATTTCCTCTGTTAAATTATTTGGGTGCGGGCGAAAAACCTTATAAAACCATGAAATTCTTTATAGAACAGTTTAAAATGCAATAAGCCTCATTACCGTCAATCCTATGTATGCATCCTGGGTTTTAACCCCCAGCAACATCCTGCGTGTACCCACATCAACGGAATTGCCGGCCTTTAATATAAACTGATGCCCGAAAGTATCAAATTTTACGCCGAAACTGTAACATCCCGTATTTCCCATATCCGGGCTTGTGCCTGAGTCTTTTAAAAGCGGATAATACTCGGCGAGCAGCCTAAAATGGTTTATTATTTCATAACTTAATCCCAAACCCAGCCCTATGTGGCTGTTATAACCGTCATAGCCCAGATCCACCGAGGCTGTTATCCTGTCCTCATAAAATGGAACTGACTGAAGCGACAGAAGATAGAACAAATTCTGGGCATATTCCGGCTGCGTTTGGTTCTTATAGGAAAAAAACTGCACGTCGAGCTGCGAATTAAAGAAAAATTTCTGGGCGTAAAACGCATAACTTAATCCCGCGAATTGTTCCCTGTTATTTGTTATGTATCCCGCTTTTGCCTCTATCCCAAATTCCGCCATATACCTGAAATTAATCCCAAAATTTACGCCATTATCCAAAAGAGCGAACAAATCCCCCTTTGGGTAGCCGTTGAGTGACTGTGAAAACCTGCCGTCAAGCGTCAAATACGCCTGGCCGTCATCCAGGCCCGACGGCACTGTCATGTTCAGCATGGGGCTCTCAAACTGCTCCGCGCGCGCGGCTGTAACGGAAAAAAATACAACCGCGATCAATAAAAATTTCCTCATTTCCATCCCCTCCGTTTTATCGACCGTTTCTATTTATCCAGTTCTGCGCTAAAAGTGTCTATGGAATATATCTCTCCCAGTTTCCTGCGGGGCGGCCGTTCCTTTTCCTGCTCCGCCTGTTTTTCGTTTAAGACCGGATTTATCTTATCCGATTTTTTGCCTACATTTATCAAAGTGATAAGCATGTTATCCGCCGGTATGCCGAGTATTTCCTTGGCTTTCTCCGGGGAATATCCCGCGATCGGGTGGGCCACGAGCCCCATCTCCGTGGCGCGCAGGATCATGGCTGACGCAGCCATGCCGATATCAAAAAGGTAGTATTCCCTTTCTTGTATGTTGCAGTCCTTTTCCTTTTTACCGAAAACCGCTATTATGAGTGAGTCCTCATAAGCCCATGAGTTCCCCTTACTGAAAACCTCGCGCATTTTTAAAAGCTGCTCTTTGGAGCGCACGAACACAAACCTCCAAGGCTGGTTGTTAAAACATGACGCAGTGAGCTGCGCCGCCGTACCGAGCTCTTTTAACATTTCATCGGTTATTTCAATTGGCTCAAAGGACCTGTAGGCCCTTCTTTTTTCTATGGCTTCTTTTACATCCATGCTACTTCGCCTTTTTGCTGTTTTTTGCCGCGGGTTTTGCAGGCGTTGTTTCTTTTACCGTTGCTTCTTTTGTAAGGTCCCCGTATTTTATGCAGTCGGCGTCAATTGACACCACATCGCCAATCTTTAAACCGGGTATTACGTAAATCACGGTCTGGGCCTCGTTGCTTGTCTGCGTGGAAGCCATCTGGGTTATTATTTTTTTGCCGTTTAACTTTACTATTATCTGGTTTATGTAGTGATCCAAAACATCTTTTACCTCGTGCATAATATTTGCCGTAACCGTCTTATTTGCCAGGTCAAAAGTAATAATAATGTCGCTCGGTGGCGTGGCAGTAAGCGAAACTGAAACCAGGAACAGGAACACAAGCAGTGCTGCAATTTTTTTCATGATATTTCTCCTTTTGGTATTTTGTACCTTAAATTTATAATTTTCTCACCCTTTTTTCAGGAACGCCACAAGTTCTTTTACATCAGGCAGTTCCTTCATGGGGTAAACTTTTACAAATATCGCCTTTCTCTGTTCGTCAAGTATTATATTTGCCCGCTCTGAAAACCCGAATTTTTCAATAAATATCCCGAGTTTCGACGCGATAGCGCCGTGCGGCCAAAAGTCAGCGAGCAGGTCGAGTTCTTCTATGCCAAGACTTTCGGCCCACGCTTTTTTTGAAGGCGCCGTATCGATCGATATCCCCAGTGGTACCGTGTTTAACTCTTCAAAAACCTCGTAATAATCCTCAAGCGACTGCATCTGTTTGGCGCAGACGGATGTCCAGGCCATGGGGTGGAAAGAAAGCAGTATCTTTTTGTCTTCAAACCCCTCGGTGTTAATTCCCAGGTCCTGCTGATTTTTCAGCATAAAGTTCCCGAACTTTTCTCCAACCTTTATCCTTGCCATTTTTCCTCCTTTAAAAATATTATATTACCGGATTTAAACGCCCTACTTTTTTGCCTCAAGCAGTTCATTTATCTTCGCCATGTCCCTGGTTCTTTTGTATAAAGGCTCTTTGCCCGCCCTGTGCGCCGCCAGATTATCCTCAAATACGGTTTTATTTTCATTTATGTAAAATATGCCGAGCGGCATGCGGTCTTCCTCAAGCGCGCGTTTAAAAGCGGTATTTTTATCCTTGGGGTCGTAATTATCTTCGAGAAAATACGTATGTTCCTTGAACCATTTATGGGTGTTTACCTTGTTGAAGGAAACACATGCCTGGAAAATATCTACAAGCGCAAAGCCTTTATGGTTTATCGCCTTTTTTATGATTTCCTTTGTCTTTTCAGGCTCTCCGACAGTGCCGCGCGCAACAAAAGACGCATCCAATGATATGGCCAGAGCAAGCGGGTTGATGGGTGTTTCTGATACGCCGTTCACCTGAATCGGGGTTTTAAACCCGATACGCGAAGTGGGGGACGCCTGCCCTTTTGTCAGGCCGTAAACCATGTTATTGTGGACTATTACAGTTATATTGGGATTCCTGCGGATGGCGTGGATGAAATGATTTCCGCCCTCGCCGTACATGTCGCCGTCACCGCTTTCTATGATCACGTTCAGGTTCGGATTTGCAGCTTTGATCCCAGCTGCCGGCGGCAAAGACCTGCCATGCAGGCCGTTAAAATAACTTACATTATAATATTGAGGGGCCTTGGCTGCCTGGCCTATGCCTGATAAATATACCACTTCCTCGCGCTTAAGATTAAGTTCCGCCAAAGCATTCAGCACTATATTGCGTATGCCGAAATTACCGCAGCCCGGGCACCAGGCTGTTTCGCCTTTACGGTCAAAAATATTGTCCATAAATCCTCCATCATATAGTGTGCAATTTAAGTTGTTTACTAACTTATCGCCTTGGTTATCTCTTCCACAGAAAATGGCATTCCATTATACTTCAGCACCCTATTTTTTATATCTATCCCTGTTTCCAGTTTTATCAGATCCCCGAACTGGCCTGTCTGGTTATTTTCTATGAGGATCAATTTCTTTGCTTTTTTCAGGTAAGCTGCTGTTTCTTTCGGCAAAGGATAAACCTGCGGGAAGTGCAGGAACGCAATGTCTTTTTTACCTGATATTTTCATCGCTTCAATGACAGTGTTATAATTGGAGCCCCAGCTCACAATAAGTGTTTTGTATTTCCCGGGACCGGTCAATACCGGCTTTATAACATCTTTTTTAACCAGATTAAATTTTTTCATCCTCTTGTCCGCCATTGCCAGCCTTACCCCGTCCAAATCTTCCGTTATCCTGCCTTCTTCGTCATGTTCATCGGAATCAACACAGACTGTCCCGGTCCCGAACCCAGGCACGCCTCTTGGCGATATGCCGTCTTTGGTCAGGGCATATCTTTTATAGGTTTCATTTGTTTCAATGATATATTTTTCCGCCGCCAGCCCGTCTGTTTTGATCTGCGGCAAATTGTAATATGAATCCGTAAAATACTGGTCCGTCATGATAAATACAGGCACCTGATACTTATCCGCCAGGTTAAAAGCCTTCTGCGTAAGAAAAAACGCTTCTTTGACGTCGCCCGGGGACAATATTATCCTCGGGAAAAAACCGTGTCCCGCGTATAAAGCCAGGTTTAGATCACCCTGTTCTGTCCTTGTTGGCAGTCCCGTCGCCGGCCCCGGCCTTTGCGCCAGGTGCACCACTATGGGCGACTCAATCGCGCCCGCAAGCGATAAGCCTTCTGTCATGAGCGCGAACCCGCCGCCCGAAGTTGAAACCAATGCCCTGCCTCCCGCGTACCAGGCTCCGAGCGCCATGTTCATGACGCCTATCTCGTCCTCCACCTGTTCCACAACAAGTCCCATTTTATCCGAATACCCGGCCAGCGCGGTAAATACACCCGTACCCGGCGTCATGGGATAGGCAAACACACTGTCGCAGCCGCCTGCCAAAGCACCGAGCGCCACCGCTTCGGAACCGTTTAAAAGTATCTCGTCTTTTATTGAAGGGTCCTTTGTGATGCCGAATTTTATTATCTTATTTTTATAAAGTTCCCTTCCTATTGCGTACCCGCTTTTCGCGGCGTCAATATTTTTTGATGCTACTTCTTCCCCTTTTGAAATAAATTTCGCCCTGATATCCGCATACAGCTTTTCCTCTGATACGGCAAGTATCCCGCATATGGTCCCGATCGCCACTGAATTTGAATAAATAGGATTGCCAAACTCGGATGCTATGCGCTGAAAAGGTATGTTCATTAATTTATTATCATGCACCTGCGTACTGTCGCCGATTATGACGGTCGCCGGGCCGATCCTTTTGGTAAGATGCACTATGGATTCGTCATTTAAGGGTATCAATAAGTCTATCCTGTCCGTATGCGACCTGACCCGGGCGGAAGAGATCCTTATTTCCGTCGAGTTGACCCCTCCCCTGACGCGGGACATATACTCTTTTGTGGCAAAAACATTAAAACCGTCATTTTTTATCGCCTTGACCAGTATGGATTCTATGGACTGTATACCCTGGCCCGCTTCCCCGGCCAATACTATGATAAGTTCATTGGCCGGTACGGTTTCTTTTTTTACCCTGCTTTTTTGCTTTAAGCCTCTTTTTGCCATAATCCACCTTTTACACGGGTTAAACTTTAATCCCGCGGTTAGTAATTTTCAGCCTTGATTTCAAAGTACGCCTTGGGGTGCAGGCAGGTAGGGCATTTTTCAAGGGCATCCGTGCCTTCATGCACATATCCGCAGTTCCTGCATACCCACCTTACTTTTGTTTCCTTGGAGAATACCCGGTTGTTTTCAATATTACCGGCGAGCTTTAGATATCTTTTTTCGTGTTCAACTTCCACTTTGGTTATATTCCTGAATGCCGAGGCCACGTCCATAAATCCCTCTTTTTCAGCAATGCTGCCCGCTTCAGGATACAGTTTGGTGTTTTCTTCATGTTCCCCGGCAGCCGCAGCCTTCAGGTTTTCCAGCGTGCTCCCTATGGTCCCGGCCGGGAAAGAAGCTGTGAACTCCACTGTGCCGCCTTCCAAAAACTTAAAGAACCTTTTTGCGTGTTCCATTTCATTCTCGGCGGTTTCCAAAAATAATGCCGAGACCTGCTCATATCCCTCTTTTTTTGCGGCCGAAGCAAAGTATGTGTAGCGGTTCCTTGCCTGCGACTCGCCCGCAAATGACGCGAGCAGGTTTTTCTCAGTACGGGTGCCTTTTAATGATGCCATTTTTATTCCTCCTGAAGTTTTTTTAATTTGTGATTTATTTGGACCACAACCCGTGTTTATTGCACAACGACCTGACCTGCAATACTTCCCCGGGCTTGATGCTGAAATATGCTTCGGGTTTTTCTCCGGGATTTAAGTCCTGCCTCCCCGTTTTGCCGTCTTTTCTTACGACTTCTATGAACTGTATCCAGTGGTCCGGGTCCATGGGATGGGCGATTGACCCGACTTTTACCAGGATCCCGCCTCCCTGCGGCACGATCACAGGCAGGTGTTTTTCCCCCGCGCCTTCCCCGCTTTTTTCATCAAGCAGCTTCATTGGTTCCCCGCAGCACACCAGTTCGCCGTCTCCTCCGACAAAAACCTCCACAACATTACCGCACTTGTCGCATTTGTAAATCTCAAGTTTTTTTGCCACGCAAAAAACCCCCATTTTAAAATATTATATTGATACTGTCGGAAAACCCTATAAAACCATGAAATTCTTACTCGCTGCCGGGGCAAACAATTTTTTCATATGGCCTGTGCGCTACTAAAACCCTATATAATACAGGCGCACAATCCATATGAAAAAATTGTTTGCCCCGGCAGCGACCTATCATAAAGGTCTTTTCCGACAGTCTCATATTATTTCAAAACTCCTATTTCCCTGTGTTTTGCCGCTATATCGTTGGCCAGCCTGTCAAGTTCCTTAAACTCGGCTTCCTTAGGCGACCCTTTTGATATTACCGGCGCAAGAACCTCTGCTTTAAAGTTAGACAGGCCCGCCTTTATGACTTCGCTTGCGCGCTCGCCCCAGCTGAAAGAAGTGATGAAGGTGACAAATTTTGTCTTTGGCCTTAACGCATTCGCTATATACACCAGGTTCGCGGCAACGGGATGCAGCCCTGCAAGCACGGTGGCCCCCCCTATGATGACTGTCGCCGAATCTATGAGAGCCATGGCTATTTCGCCCAGGTCGGAAACAGGTATATCAAAATAATTTACTGTTATTCCTTTTTCTTCAAGCGCGTCCCTTAGATACTCGGCCATTTTCTTCGTGCTGTCGTGCATGGAAACATACGCGAGGGTAACCTCGTTTTTTACGTCATCAGTTGACCATTCTTTATACGCGTTGATGATGCCCTGCGGGTTTAAATGAATATAACCGTGCGAAGGGGCTATGATCTTTATGCCGAACTTTTCGATTTTTTGGATATTAGTACGCACGTTATTCCTGAAAGGGGACATGATCTCGGCAAAATACCTCTTTGCGGGCATGTAAAAATGTTCGCCTGCCAGGATGTCGGCGGGAGAGAAATGTGAACCAAAAAAATCGCAGGAAAAAAGTATGCCGTCTTCCTTAAGGTACGTAACCATGGTTTCAGGCCAGTGTACCCATGGGGTCATGGAAAATTCAAGCGTTTTACCCCCGAGGTCAAGCGTGTCGTTGTCCTTGATTATCATAAGCTTATCGGAGGATACAAGGGAAAAATCATTAAGCATATTGGCGCACTTTTCATTTGTGACAACCTTTGCACCCGGATACGCGTGCAGTATATATGGTATGGAACCCGTATGGTCCTGCTCGGCATGGTTGGATATCACATAGTCGATTTTTTCCACTTTAAGCCTTTTTAAATTGTTAAACAGCTGTTCCCTGACCAGGGGGTCCACAGTATCTATGAGCGCTGTTTTAGAGCTTCCAATGACAAGATATGAATTGTACGTTGTCCCGTCCGGAAGCGGCACTAACTCGTCAAAAACCCTCCGCTCGGGATGTTTTGCGCCCACGGAATAAACATTCTCAGCAAGTTTCTTGGTCGACATGGCTTCCTCCGTTATTTATTGATCTCGTTTATTTTAGCCATTACTTCTTTTGCGTGCCCTTCGGGCCTTACTTTTTCCCACACATACTCTATCTTCCCGCCGCGCCCTATCAGGAACGTAGTGCGCGCTATGCCCATTAACTCACGGCCCATGAACTGTTTTTTCTGCCAGACACCGTAAGCCTTGATGACTTTTTTATCAGGGTCGCTTAACAGCGTGATTTTCAGGTTTTGTTTTTTGATGAAGCTCTTGTGGCTGCCGCAGTCATCGGCCGACACGCCCAGAATAACCGCGTCAAGCCCCTCAAAATCCGGGTTTTCCTTTGTAAATTCCTTTGCCTCTATGGTGCATCCAGGGGTATCATCCTTGGGATAAAAATACAGCACAACAATTTTACCCTTAAGATCCTTCAGACAGACATTTTTTTCATCCTCATTGTTCAGGCAAAAATCCGGAGCTTTATTTCCTTTTATTGCTTTTTTTTGCATCTTTTTATCCCCAATTGCCGCACGCGGCGCAAATCACTTTTAAATACACGGACTATTCCGTCAAAACGCCGCCTCCAAAGCAGCTCCCCGGACAAAGACTTCAGGCCGGGTATTGGCCCGGCCTGAAACCTGTTGTATTATTTTAATCAGCTTTCCTTTTCCCGAGCTTATGGTCGAGCTGGTACAAGCTTCCTTTTGATTCCCCGATAAGCGTTAAAATTCCCAGAATTTCCGAGGTATTTGCCTCTTCTTCCACCTGCTCGTCTATGAACCACTTTAGCATAGATTCCGCGGCATAGTCTTTTTCGTCCCTGGCAATTTCCACCAGTTTATATATCAGTCCTGTTACCTTTTGTTCGTGTTCGTAAGCGTCCGTAAAAGCGGCCAGGGCGTTCTTCCACTCGGTTTTCGGCGCTTCTATGGCTTCAAGTTTGACCCTGCCCCCTCTTTCTATTATGTGGTTATAAAACCTCATTGCGTGGCCGTACTCTTCATGGGCCTGTACTTCAAGCCATCCTGCAAAACCCTTGAAGTTCTGTGATTTAAAATCAGCCGCCATTGACAAATACAAAAACGATGAATAAAACTCCGCGTTGATCTGTTTGTTGATCGCGGCTTCCATTTTTTTTCCGATCATGCCGTTCCCTCCTGAATTCGATTTGTTATTTCAAAAAAATCCCGGCATTTTCTTTTATTTTAACAATTTTATAATGAATGCAATTTTATAATGACGCTGCAAATTTGTCAATATTCAATAATTGCAAACATTACAATGCCGGAATATTTCCATATATGCTGATAATACATAGTGATTTGGATTTTTGTTATATCTTTTTTCCACTTTATATTGACTTTTTTTCAGGAGAAAAACAGGTTGTGGATTTCAGGGAAATTGGATACTGCGGCTTTAAATATCTATTAGTCATTACCCGACTTTGGAAAATTTACCTGAACAGATAAAGTCCAACAATCCCAATCCTCGTTATATCATTTTGAAATGAAATACCCCGCAGCAAGCTGCGGGGTATTGTACCTGCGTATTATTAAACCGCGATAAAAATATCAGTTTTTGCTTTGAGCCCCATGGCAATTTTGCCGATTGTGTCAACTGTGATATTCTGTTCTCCGTTTTCAATTCTTGATACTTCCCCTTGGCTCATGTGAAGCAATTTTGCCAATCCCTTTTGAGAAATATGCCTTTTCTTTCTTGCTATCTGAACCTGCGCTCCAATCTTGTTTCTTAACTCCTCAACTTTATACTCTGCGTTAAACTCCTTATTTTTCATCTGAGTTTCAAGCCAATTATCAAAATATACCGCCTTTTTACCATGGGTCATTGTTTTAGTTTTCATAATATTATCTCTCCTTTTTGAATTCTGTTGTTAAAATCATTCCTGCGCGCTTTTGCTGTTTCTATATCATTTCTATCTAGATCATTACGTTTCTTTTTGAAAGCACTCAGTAAAACTATCTTATTTTTGATACAAAAATAGTACAAAATTCTGAAATTATTTGGACTAAATTCTACTCTCATTTCATAAATGCCGTCTTCTATCTTTGCTGCTTTTGGCCTGTGCAATTGAAAACCTAATGTTTCCAATTCACTAATAGACCTGGCAATTTTTGCCCTTGTTTTTATGTCCTGTTCCATTAAAAAATCTTCAACATAACTTTGACCGCTTTTTGTCGTGTAAAAAATTGCTTTAAACATCTATCCTCCACCCTTCTATTTAGATTATATACCATATATGGTATACTGTCAAGTTCTTGTTGGCTGATATCATTTAATTACTCGACTTTGGCAAATTTGCCTGAACGGATAAAATGCAGTAATCCTAACCCTCATTATATTATTTTGTACTCAAAAAAAATGCCCTGCGGGCTTTGCCTTCGGCAGCCACGCAGGGCAAAAATATACACACAAACGAACACACAAAAAAAACATTTCAAAATGTAAAAAGGTAAAAATCCAAAATGTTAATACGTCCTCGCAAAGCGGAAGCCGCTGTAGTAGAACGAACTATACGGGATGTCGTTGAAGCGGATGCCCACCTTCAGGTAGTACGCGTAGTCGTAGGAGCTACCGCCCCGCAACACGCGTCTGGAGCCGCTTGCAGGTCCTCTATAGTCTGTAGATATACCTGGATAGGTTCCATACCAATCCCAACACCACTCCGCTACATTGCCCGACATATCATAAAGACCCAGCGCATTTGCTGTTTTTCCGCCTACTGCATGTGGACTACTACAATTTGCATTATACCACGCTACAAGTCCGGTTGCCGTTGCGTTGGTATAGTCCGCTGTCGCGCCGCTGGCATAGTTATACGGCGTCCAGCTTGACCCGTTTATATAACTTGTCGCGTACTGGTATTCACCTTCTGAAGGCAATCTGTATCCGTTATTTGTCCATGCACAAACCGCGTTATCACAAGCTGTCGCATTGGTTGAATCCTTTATCACTGCGCTTAAATAGGTATAGCAGGGTGTCAACCCGGTCTTTTCACTATATGCATTACACCACACTATAACATCCCGCCAGCTCACATATGTTACCGGCTGATATTTTGCAGTGGTCGGTGCGGCACTACCTACTGTTTCGTAAATTCCCTCTGCGCCTACATTTTGAAAAGTATAACCGTTGGCAACAGCCCAATGATACACTATATACCACAAATTATACGTCACTTGATATTTTCCCATTTTAAAAGCAGATATTGTATGGCTGAAACCACCTGTTCCACTATCATCTGTCTGCGTAAATGTGCCGCCGGGAACTGATACAATAACCGAAGAATCAAATAAGGTTTCCGCAGCCACAGCGGTCTGAACTACGGCCACCACTACTGCGGTTTGCGTTGCGTTCACCACTACTGCGGTTTGCGTTGCCATCGCTACTACAGTTTGCGTGGAAGCGGTTATCGCCGTCTGCGTAGAATTGATGGTTGGAGTACTGGTGGCGCCCGGCCCCGAAGGTTGCGATTTCTTACAACCGATTGCGGCAAATACTGCAACGACACACAAAACGATAAGTACTGATATTTTTGTTTTCATTTGAAACCTCCCTTTAGATTCGGTTGAGTTGATTATAACCCTCCCCATTATTTTGTAAAGTTTTTACATTTGCAGAATAAATTTTTTAAAGTCGAGTAATTAGTCATTTGTAATTAGTAATTTACTTAGACAAGCCCTTCAGGATTTAAAACAGTCCCGCCTGTTTTCATGACTTCCTGCAATTTCTGATAGTCCACCGTATCGCCGAGAAGAATTGCTCCGCTGAGTTTCCCATCTTTTATGAATACCCGCTTGAAAACCCCGCCTTCGTGTTTTGTAAATACCCTGGTGTCAGCGTCTGCCTCGATATTTCCCATGGAGCCCAGGTCTATGCCCGCGACTTTGAGCTTTGCGGATAAAACGCTCCCTTTATATTCTGTTTTTTCCCCAGCCGCGTTCAAACCCGCCGCAGTGCCCTGTTCTTTCGCGGCCGGCCATATGCCATATACCATGCCGTTGTACTCGGTTACGTCGCCGCAGGCATAGATGCCGGGTATATTTGTTTCCATAAAATTATTCACTTTTATCCCCTTATCCGCCGCGATATCCGTTCCTTCTATGATCTTCAGGTTACTCCGGATTCCGCTGGAAAACAGTATGAGTCCGGCCGTAAGGTTTGTGCCGTCCTTGAAATTCACGGTCAATTCATTTCCCGCGGCTGAAATTGTTTGCGCTTGTTTAGGAAGCATGAATTTAAGGCCTTTTGTCTCGAGCATGGCCCGCAGGATCGCTGCGCCGTCCATGTCAAGTTGCCGCGGGAGCAGTCTGTCAAAAAACTCGACTATCGTTGTCTGCAATCCCCTCGTGACAAGCGATACAGCGGCTTCTATGCCCAAAAGCCCTCCGCCGATAACTGCCGCTGTTTTTTTATCTTTTGAATAATTAATGACGGCGTTGGCGTCGTCTATGGTGCGCAGCGTAAAAACCCCGGGATTTTTCGAACCTTCAACCGGAGGTATGAAGGAATAAGCCCCGGCCGCTATTATTAACTTGTCATAGTTTTCTTTTGCCCCGTTTTCCAGGATAACTGCCCTGCCACCCGCATCGATTGATCTTACATTAACCGGGTATATAAGATTGATCCCGTTTATATCGTAAAATTCCTTTTTCTTTATTATTATCTGTTCCTGCGTCACCCTGCCTGACAAAAGTTCAATGACACGCGGCCTTGAATAATGCGTGTACTTCTCGTCGCTTATCATGGTTACCGCTATTGAAGGGTCTTTTCTTCTGATACCCTCGGCCGCCGCTATTGCAGCCGCGCCGTTACCTATGATCACTATTTTCATGAACCCTCCTGGTTTTCATCATTCACCTTTTTAAAACGGAAATGCCTTTATTTGTTTTACGTTCTGCTTCGTCCTGTCCGGTTTTTTTGCGATCCCGTGAATCGTTTTTGCCTGTACAGTTATAGCCTTTTTCGGCCTGGCCGGGCATACATGCTCGCATGCGCCGCAGCCTATGCACAGGTTATCTATCATTTTTGGTATTTCAAGGCCTTTTTTGCCGTAAGGCACCATGGAGCACGCTTTTGTGGGGCAGTATTCATTGCATATGGTGCACTGCACGCTTTTTGTCTTGACCACGCACTTGCTCTCCTCGAATTTTGCCAGGCCTATGGACGTGATCTTTTTCTCTTCAACAGTCAGCGGTTCTATGGCGCTTGTCGGGCATATATGGCTGCATATATTGCAGCTGTAATTGCAGTATGACGCGTCATAATCCATCCTGGGCTGCATGACGCCGTCAATGCCGCTTTGTGACGACGCAGGGGTTAAGACTTTTGTCGGGCAGTTTGACACGCACATGTGGCAGCCTATGCACCTGGACATGAAACGTTTTACGTTCTTTGACCCCGGAGGCGCTATGATATTATCCAGGCTGAGCGCGGTCAATCCCGAATCGATCTTTGCGAATAATTTTGAGACTCCAGCCGTGTACAGGAGGGCGGCGCCAGTTCCGGCTGTTATTACGGCAATGGCATGCCTTCTTGTCTTTGCAAAATTTTCAGAATGAACGGGCACTGATTTCCGGGCATATTTAATTGCCCCAAATTTGCATGCGTCGACGCAGTTATAACAGCCCACGCACCTGGAAAAATCAAGTTCATGGTTTTTATAGTCTATGCACTGCGACTTGCATGTTTTTTCGCACAACCCGCAGTTGGTACAGCTGTCCTTTATGATTTTCAATTTGTAAACCGAAATTGCGGCAAAAAGGCTTAATATGCCGCCAACAGGGCATAAGGTATTGCAGTAAATCCTTCCCTTCCACATTGACATCAATAATATCGCGGCAAAGAACCCGGCAATGCCAAAAATAATCCCCAAACTTATGTAATGCATATTCATGGGCCTTACAAAGAAAATATCAAAAGTATTAAGTGCGTAAGCAGTGATGTTATTCAGGTAAACATAAGCGGGCCTGATCAGATCAACGGTTATTCTGCCAAAGTTTGCGAAGGGATCGGACATATTAAGCAAAACCATACTGCCGGTTATCATAAGTACAATAACAGACGCAAGCATGACGTACTTGATAATGTTCAGCGGTTTATCAAATAAAAAAGGTCTCTTTAAAACCCCGGTCCTGTACTTTATGGCGCAGTCCTGCAGCGTTCCCAAAGGGCACAGGAACGAGCAGTAGGCCCTTCCGTATATGAGCGTGATAATTGATATCAAAATAAAACCCGCGCCGCCGCCCGCCAGAAAAGTCGCGGAAAATTCCAGGAATGAAGGGAAAAACTGGAAAGCTGTTATGATATGCGTGAAGTATTCATTCTGTTTTGTTAAAGCCATAAAGGCCCACAGGAACATGGACAAAAACACCAGCGATGTGATCACCCTTATAGCCTTGAGTTTTTTCATGCCCGGCTACATGTATATCTTTTTGATATTTAATTCGGACAGGTTCATGTTCCCTATCCCTTTTTCATGCGCGAGCCTTATATAGCCTATGTCTTTGGGCTCCACACCGAAAATCTTCGCCGCCGCCGCATCCGCGGCCACCGGGTCGCGGGATAATATCTGGCTGCCCATCTCCACCACATCCTCAGGGGAAACCCCCCTGGGCCCGTTGCGGGTCATGACCCTGTACGCATCGACGACGGTAAGGTCGGGCTTCCTGAAAGCCGCAAAATCCGCTATACACTGGTGTATGTTGTTTGTGTGCCAGGCCGCGCGGTTCCATATGATGCCCATGTTGTTTTTCATCCCTATGGTAACTTTGGTCGAACCATGGTTTTTTAAGACCGGGACATTTATGAACACATCGCAGTCGGTTATAAGTTCATGCACTTCCGCGGTGGTGATTGCTTTGCCTCCCGGTATGATCTGCTTTTTATAATTTTCTTTCTTGTCTCCCGGAGCCATGATGCCGCCCGCGGATTTAACAGCCGCTTCAATACCGGAAGTTTTATATGTGTCCGTCCAGTTATCGCAGGTGTGATCAAAAACAAAAACTTTCTTTGCGCCTGCCGCGTAACATTCCTTTATGATTGCCGTAACAAGACCGGGGTTCGTGTTTGCCGCGCCTTCCGGTGCGACATCCCAGCCTATGTTGGGCTTTACGACCACAGTCTGGCCCGGTTTCACAAAAGCTTTCATTCCGCCAAGGGCTTTTATGCCCGCGCTGAACATAGCAACAGGCAGGCCCCCCTTGACAGCCACTAATTCAGGGACATCGGCCAGGGACGGCTCTTTCTTTATCGCCGCAAAAACCTTTTCAAACCCGCCAAACAATGATGCTGTGGCTGCAACAATACCGAACTGGATCGCTTTTTCGAAAAATTCCCTGCGGTTCATGAAACACCTCCGTTTATTTACCTGAATACCAGGATGATAACAAAATAAAATACCATAAGGCTTAAACCAAACAACACCCCTGCTTTTGCCCATTCCGAACTTTTTATCTTTAACTTATTAGCCGCTATTATATTCGGTATGTTGCCCGGGATCAAAAGGCCGCCTGCTATGATCAAACCCATGAGCGCTGATTTTACCTGCGTAATATCCATACGCGGCCCCACTTCCGCCGCGGTTAATGTCGCGTTGTCAAGAGCGGCTGATATGATGTTCATCCAGTACAGCGCGTAAAACGGGATCTTTGATATGTACCCGTCTATGATCGGCTTAAAACCCGCGCCCAAAAGCACAAGAGCCATGACAAAAATATATACCTTGCCCGTTCTTATGAATATACCGCTGATTTTTTCATCTTCTTTTTCCTTTAACCCTTCGGCATGGCTGACCTTTTTAACCAGCAAAGCCGCCGTTATGCCGGTTATCAAAATACCGGGGATTATGTAAATCCACAGGTTTTTAAACAGGAACCAGAATCCCGCGAAATAAGGCGCCCCGCTTAACTTGGCAACCGCGATAGTCCCCAAAGGCTCGCCCATGGGCGTCAAAGCCGCGCCCATGCCTATGGAAAAACAGGAAAAAACAACCATCAGTATTTCATTCTTTTTGTCGAGCTTTAAATGCCCCACTATCTCAACCAGCACAAGCGCGGCTATGATCGCGGTTATCACGCTGGAAAAAAGGCCGAGTAAAACAACAACAAGAAAAATAAACCATCTTACCCCGGTTGCCTTTAAAATATTATTCACATGGCCGTCGATTGAGCTTTTAAGAACCCTGAACAACAGCCCGGCAACCAGTACAGCAGCGGTTATTTTTATGGGGTCCGCCAGTGCTTCCGCAACCAGACTTAAACTCCACTGGCCTGTAAAAGTTACCGCTAACAGGCCCATGATGAACAGAAATATTTCAAGCTCCTTTTCGACAACATGAACGGCAAAAGGGAGGACTAGGACAAGCAAAAGAATTATGAACAAACCTGTTATTACCATAAAAACTCCCGTCTTGCAATTTTTTTGCATTTCGTAGAGATGGGCTCTTGTCCGCCAAAGCTTCAGCGGAGGCGGGTACTCCCTCTCACCACGGCTTTGAAAAGCCCTGTTCACAACAACGTCTTTTGCCAAACCTCTGCGATGAGAGGGGGCAAGCCCCCTCTCTACATGTTTTTTTAAGCTTTTTGAAAATTTACCCGCACACAAACTTGCGCCACAAGTACCCTGTGTAATTTCAAAAATTCCTTTTCAAATGGAAAATGAGAGGTTCAGACGGTTCCTGCCTTTTATAAGGGATAAGACCGCCAGAATGATGTTAACTATGGCCGCTGCAGCTATCAGGTAATATATCATAGGTAAATTTTACGCTTTGGGGGGTAAAAGGTCAAACGGTTTTTAAGACTATGTGTACCCTTGACTTGTTGATTATAACCCCTGCCTTGCAGAGTACGCCGAACATACCGCCTATTATCACGTCATAAAAACCGCCCGCTAATAACCTGAAATAAAAAGGCTTGGCCGGTATGGTCATGCCAAACTCGATTTCCGGCATCAGGTCATAAAGGCCGAATGACCATGAGGAGTCAAAATCGGCTTGGTAATTAGTAATTTGAATTAAAGTCCTACTTCACAACCGCCGCCTTCATAACCCCTGACGCGTGTTCCCCGCGGCTTGTTGATGCCTCAATCCTGTATATGAAAACACCGGATGCAACGGGCTTTACTGCCCTGTTCTTTCCATCCCAATAAATGCTGTTATATCCTGCTTTACCGGCTATATCTTCCTGCCACCTTACAATCTCCCCTGATACGTCAAATATTTTTATCTTAACATCCGCATCCACTGAAAGTTTATAAACTATCTGGGTGTCGCGGATAAAAGGATTGGGGAAATTGCCCTTTAACTCCAGTATAAGAGGAAGCGGAGTTGCGGTAAAAGTCGGGGTCATGGTCTGCGTTGCCGTAATGGTGGGCGTGATTGTCGCGGTATAAGTGTCGGTAAAAGTCTGCGTTACGGTAAAGGTCGGCGTGTCCGTGAAAGTTGGTGTCACTGTGAACGTCGGTGTTACAGACGGTGTGGCGGAAAAAGTCGATGTTCCCGTAAATGTCGGAGTGGACGTATTGGTCCAGGTCACAGTGGGAGTGTCGGAAAAAGTCATGGTTCCCGTAAATGTCGGAGTGGACGTAATGGACGGTGTTATAGTGAACGTAGAACTGAAAGTATACGTCGGTGTAATTGTCGGCGATATAGTGACGGTTTCCGTTATAGTATGCGTCGCGGTGATAGTGCCTGTCGGTGTCATGGTTGAAGTCGGGGCGACTGTCATGGTAAAAGTCGGGGTGGTTAAAAGCGCCTGTCTGTTCAGCCCGTAATAAGTCACAAACGAAATACTCTGCCCGGGGTTGAGTGGGAATCCGGGCGAGGTTTCGTTCCCGTTGCACCACCATAAAACCACGGCGCTGTCATTCCCGATCACACCGGCCGGAGACAAGGACCACTGGCCCGGTGCGGCAACCCCCACCCAGTTCGCTATCTCCATTATATCCGGTTCCGTCGCAGGCTCATCATATGGATTGTTTTTTGTGTACCCTCTTCCCACAAGCGTCGGGGTGCCGGGCGGCGGAATATCATAATCCCACCAGTCCGGCTTTATCTGGTTTAACGATTTATAATAAACTGTATTTGTTGTGATAAAGTTAAAGCCGTTGTCCACAGAAATATTTGCACCGTCGTTGGTGAGCACTTGCGTATCCAGTTCCAGCCTGAGAGCTACAGTACTTGTAACGGCTGTTGTGTTTTTCAGGGTATATTTGATCTTGGCCGTATCCTGGGGTGAGCCGGCAGGATTATTTACAATTTCCCAGTCTGAACTGACATCTATACCCGCATAATCCAATTTGGCGTTTACGGTCAAAACCTTCCCCATAAAACAAAACCTCGCGTCAAGCTCAAGCATAAACCACTTTACCCTCTCCACCAGCCGTTTTTCAAGCTTCCTTTCAAGAACAGATTTAGTGAATACCAAGAAAACCCAGATTATAAACACTCTTCATGGACTCATCAACCTGTTTCGCCAGATGCATAGGCATAGCCTTTGCATAATTGTTGGATTTTTTATCCTTTTTTACGTGCGTATAAGCGTCGGTGGTCATCTATGCCTCCTCAAAATGAATTAGCCTAGATTTTACCACCTTTTGAACAGATAATTATAATTGTCGTTTTCGGGAGTTTTAATTGTCATCAATCAGACATAGGCCACAAACAAAATAGGTTCGTTGATAACCCCAGATTTCCTGCGCAGGTTCCTTACCGAAATGGTCTTTGGATTTTATTTACATATAATCATTATGTTGTTGTATTTGGTTATATGACTACGAGTTTACTCTTGCCTAAGGCGTCTGCGTTGGCACAGGCGTACAGGAACCGCAATTTTCGTTATACCGCCACAATGTCATATCATAACCATTTGTAACTCCAAATATCACTAAGCCGCCCGTTGTCACGATCTTGCCGTAATTCGCCCCGCTGCCCGGATAATTATTGTAAACTGCGGACTTCATCGAATGATCCATCGCACCCGCCGCGGTTGTATAAGACACTATATTGGTTCCATTGCCAAATGACAAATCCGGCGTGCCGTCCGCGAAGTACCTAGCCATGAACATTATGGGCAGATATGACGCATCGAACGCGTACCCGGTTGCCACCACCCTGCCGCATGTATCTATCAATATCCCGGCTCCGTCTTCATATGATCCGTTCGAATATATCTTGGGAGAGACCCATGACTGGTTGCCGTTTTGATCAAATTTGTATATCACCATGTCATCGTCAACGCCATTACTCATGCTTCCTGCTACGTAAATATAATCATTTTTGTCGATTGCAACGGCATTACCGTAAGCATATCCCGAATTGTTTACGGTTTTTGGCCATCCGGATTGCAGCGTCCCCGTTTCGCTAAGTTTCCATAAAGCAATTTCGTAACCGGAGCCGCCATATATATAACCCGCAATATATATCTTCCCAGTCGAATCCACAGCTATGCCGCCCGGCGTAGGATAGGTGGACGACACGACTACTACCACGCCATTTGTTCCAAAAGTTGTGTCAACCGACATCGTAACCAGGTCATACCTGATGACAAATAAACTTGTGCCGCCCCCGCTGATATTGCTTGTCCCGGTAATCAGGATTTTTTCATGCCCGTCTGAAGACGCCGTGTAGGAAAATATTCCCGTAACCACGTCTGTGTTATTGGCGTGGTCGTTTATGAGGTCATCCATGTTCAACACCAGCGTGCCCCCGGTACCGGGGACATACTTCCAGAGCGCCAGATTTGCACTATAATTCGGGTATGCCGGCCATATGATTCCCACGACCCATATATTTCCCGACAGATCTTTTGTAATATCAACACCCCTGCTGCTGTCGCATGTATATGGCACAGTCACATTGCCGGAATTATCGGTTTTCCATAACGCCATCTTGTTCATCGGATATTGACCGCTTATGGCTGTGGAACCGGTTACATATATGTTATTATCACTTCCTATGACAACACTGCTCCCTTTGTCCTGCGTGTAGCCTGCCCCGCCCGCGCCGTCATTGTTCACATAGCCATTTGACCCAAATCCGGCGTCAAGCGAAACACAATTGGTAACCATTGTAGGGGTGATAGTCGGGGTCGGTAGAACGTTTATAGTCAAGTCTAAATTATATTGTTCAATAATATCACTTGAATTAAAAGGAGTTACTAAAACATAATAAACACCTGCATCTAAAGTCACAGATATTTTGGAATAGTAATTAGCACCACCATCATCGTCAGTTATTATTGGATCACCCGACATATTATTACCGGAATAAAGCGTTAGTACCGTATCATCATCACCTGTTCCCGAAGTTTCCAGTACAACGTCTGAACGGTAAGTTAATTCAAATTTAACCCAGTCATGATCACCGGCGGGCATTATACTATGCACCTGGCGCGTGCCGCCTGTAATAGTACTGGCGTTCAAATATGAACCGTCATCCTCATAAGCATCAAGTACAAGAGTAGGTGTGGTTGTAAATGTCGGGGTTGATGTCAGGAAAGGTGTTGTTGTGTATGTGCATGTCGGTGATATAATAAGTGTATTTGTGTACGTGGGTGTAGCAGTATCCACAAATGTAGCCGAATCGGTTATAGTAGATGAATATACAGGTGTTTGCGTCAGAGTTAGTGTTTCTGTTCCCGTATTTGTTAAAGTTGGAGTAATAGATGGAGTAATATCAAAAAACTCCACCTTGTCAACCCATCCACTGTCATCAAGATCGCTGTCGCTTTCATCTTTGGCATATTCCCATCTTAAAGTATGTAATCCGGGCTTAAGCACAAATTGCATATTTTCCCAGTCAATTGAACCGCTTATTTCACCCAGATTTTCATCATCAACATAAAATAATAAGTAGTCATATGCTGCTTCCGACGCAACCTTCCAATAGAAACTCAATATTTTGTAATTATTAAAATTTACGGTTGTTTGCATAAATGTATTATCGTTATCTCCGATTCTCCCGCTTACAGCCGAAGTCCCGCCAAAATATGCTGTAAATGTGTCAACTGTCCATTCCATACTTCCACCTGTATACCAGTCCGAGCCGGTATATTCAACCGCCGCGCCAAGTCCATATGCCGCAGTTGAAGTCTGTGTAACTGTAAAAGTAGGTGTTATTGTAGTTGTAAAAGTATTTGTGACTGTAAACGAATAAGTTTGTGTCGAAGAATAAGTAGCAGTAAGGGTAACGGATACCGTGGATGTGAGTGTCCTACTTGGTGTAATCGTCGGCGTGAAAGATATGAATATTGTTTTTGTGTATGTTGGAGTATAGGTTAGTGAAATCGTAAATGTTTTTGTTATAGTTGTTGTTGGTGTAGACGTTTGAGTCCGTGTTCTGGTTGGAGACGCCGTAAAAGTTTTTGTCTTTGTCCCCGTTGGCGTGATAGTGGAAGTCCTGGTTCGCGTAGGTGTCACTGTCATTGACTTCGTCCTTGAACCGGTTGGTGTTATGGTGGGAGTTTTCGTCTTTGTCCACGTCGGTGTAATTGAAGACGTACGCGTAAAGGTGTTGGTAACAGTTCTCGAAAGTGTTGGTGTGCAGGTAGATGTTGACTGCGGTGACTTCGTGATTGTTGAGGTTGCCGTAAATGTCTGTGTAAAAGTTCCGGTATTGGTAATTGTGCTTGTTCTGGTTGCAGTCAAAGTTAGTGTACTTGTATATGTTGAAGATAAAGTATGCGTATTTGTAGCAGTTAAAGTTTGTGTAAGACTTGATGTTGTGGTATAAGACGCAGTTGATGACAAAGTAGCGGTAAATGTAAGAGTCGGAGTGAGCGTATAAACCGTCCCTAAAATCACTTTGTTTTCATAAGTATATGCATATCCCGTATTATTAACATTATCAATCGCTCTATATTCGATATAAAAGTATCCTTTTGCTGTTTCGTATGAGTTATCGGCAGGATTCAAAGCGAATTGTGGGTTTAAAACACTCACATCCCGCCAGTCACTCCACAGGGGTAAATCCGCACCCACTCTATATTGAAATTTTTGTATCCCACTTCCGGTTCCATTATCGTCATCCCCGTCTCTGTAGCCAACAAATGAAAAAAGAGTTTCAGGAACTACATTGAGTATCTTTCCTGAAAGTTGCGATTTATCCGGATCTGCTTTTAAACCTGCAATAAATGGAGCTGCGCTGTCGTGGCGTACGTAAAAAGTTGTACTTGCCGATGCAGAATACTCGCTATCATCAAACTGGGAAATATTCATAAAAGCAGTATGCAATCCTTTGTCGGCAGCATCGGATGATGTCTTAAAAGGTGAATAATTCACGTTAAAAGCGCATCCCGTATTGCTTGATGATACAATCACCTGTTGAAGAGGATTAATAATATTGCCATTACAAAAGTCTTTAATGTAAAAATTGCCGCCTGGCGCGGTTGTTTCTATTTGAATCGTATTTATCCCATTTGGGAAATAGTTCTTAGTTACCGGGTTTATCCAAAATGTATCGTTTAAAAATCCAATTTTTTTTATTGTTACGCCCAGATTATAAAGACTTACATTGTCGTTTCCTACAGTCGCAGCCAGACCTTTTGTTGTCCAAACTCCGTTAACCTTGCTGTTGCATATACCTATACCCGGCCCATAGGAAGTAGATGTGGTCGGGTATGATTCTATGACCTGGTTCAAGTTGCTGTTAAAAACCGTTATATGGTCATTACTTGAGCCTTCCCTGCTGGATGCATAAATATTGTTGTTTTTATCCAGGTCTATTTTAAAATAATAATTCTTCACACTGTCGCTTGTCTGCGCCATGTAATCACCATTTGACGCTAATTTATATATGATTTCGGCGCCTTTGTCGCACACATATATGGTACCGGAATCAAAATATGAAACCGCAATATCTGTTACTAAATTAAGTGGCAATGATCCGCTTGGATTTATCACGCTTCTCGGAGTTCCATCAGGATTTAATGACTGAATCCTATGATTATCGGCATCAGCAACCCATATATTTCCACTGCCATCATAACAGACTCCATATGGTTTTTTAAATTGCCCCGGCTGGTTCCCCGCCGTACCGATGATCTTCGGGTTATTCAAATTAATGCCATTGCTCAATATTACAATATCAAACTCTACCAGCCTGTCATTATATGTATCCGCAACTATTACTTTATTAACACCATTTGTAGCAATGCCCATTGGATTATTGAATTTTTTCTCCGCAGTATAAAACGTCACATATTTATCCGTTGGGTCCAGGACATTCCATATAATTCTTCCAAAAAGCCTGTCAAGTGCAAAGACAGTCGGTAATTTTTTAAAATCATCCGCTACGGCATCGGCAGGATCCCCGTTAACTTTCAATAAAGCGACATCAACAAGATCGCCAAATAAAACAGAGTGGTCGTGAGAATAGTCAAATTGATATTTTGCATTATCAATATAAGTAGCCAATTGAAATCCCGCGAACGAATAAGCACGAGACAACATGATCACAAAAAACAAAATAAACCCTTTTGTTATTTTCTTTTTTTCTTTCATTAAAACACCTCTCAAACCGGTTAAATAAAATAAATATTTCTTTTTTAAAATTTTACTTGTGTTCATGGGGGGATCTTGGTTTTTTCTGTATGCGAACAGCAACATTTGATACATAAGTTACAGGCGCGGCTGTATTATTTTCTAAAGACGCGTTAGGCAGCACTTGCGGTTCAAGCATTTCAACAGTTTCATTCTGAAGCACTTCTGTCTGCCTATTAAATCTAAACGTCGTTCTCATTTTAGAGTTATTATGAATATGTGTAAAATATAACCTGTCATTATTTTCGTCCATTTTCACCTCTAGAACCGATTCATCGGCCACGCCTTTAATTTCTTTCGGCTTATTTTTTCCAGAAATAATCAAATATTTATTTCCCCTTTGATACGCCAACAATTCCACATCATTATCCATTACCCGGAAAGCCAACAAATATCCCCCCCCGGAAGGGATGTCTATCTTTTTTGAGCTTATATTGCCATTCCCGTCCATAATATAAAATCTTTGCTCGCTTTGCATTAATAAATGAGTCTTTGAATTATCGGTTTGTAGATTAAAATAATCATCCCTACCCAAAGGAGTGTTATCTAAATCGGCTATTTTGCCTGACGCCTGGTAGGCCCCTGCTTCTATTTGATATAAAGAATAATATTTTTTAACCATTTTTAGGGAGCCATTACTCAATGAAAATATCATGATTAAATTACCGCAATTAAAATCCTTACCCTCTTCCATATAGGTAAGATTGCCATATATTATTAATCTTTTACCGTAATCAGTATTTAATGTCACATAATGAAACAAATAGGCCGTTATTTCACTTCCGATTTCCGCATTTTTATCCGCATTAATTTGTATATAATTATCACCTTCTTTATGGAATATTGTCAGAAAATCATTTGGTTTTTTCAAAGTTGATACCAGCTCCGTATTGCCGTCGCCGTCAATATCCTCCTCCATTACTATGTTGTAATTATTTTTTATCGTTTGCAGATCAACCCCGGCGCATGCAATAGCGGCAAATATAAGCAAAAACACAACCAAAAAGACATTAACTTTATAAACATTTATTTTCATTGAAACCTCCCAAATTCGGCATTTTGAAATAACAATTCCGGATAATACGAATAAAAATCAAAATAACCATCGAAAGCACCTGCACCACGCGTAGGATAACTTGTCAAATTATCAAAAATATTGAAAACATACTCATAAGCCTGATAATTAATGGCTGAAGAATCGACATTATTATAATAATCGTAAATCAAATCTTCAATCTGGTAATTATATTTTGACTTAAAATTACTCGGTAATCCAGAAGTTCTATTTATATAGATATCATTGACTTTGCTTGCTCCAAGATTATATGAAGCTGCTGCAATCTTAAATCTTTCAAGAACAGAAAGAGCTATCGTCGCCTTATATAACTTGTCAGGGAAATAAGTAAAAGTTCTATTATACAAAACGGTTAAATATCTGGCAACGAATTCAAGATTCTTTTTAGACTCATAGGCTCCGTTTATGCCTCCCAAAAAGGTAGGAAAAGTAACGCCATCTCCCAATGGCGGCGCTACTTCACCAAAACATATCGACGTAATCTGCCCATATCCTTTGGCGTGTGTATACGAGAACGCGATTTCGCCAACGCTTCTCATGTGTATCATGCATGATTCCTGCTGAACCAACGCCATACAAAATGCCGTAAATGAATTTCCGTCAAAATCATAATAGGCATGATCAACGAACTCGGTTGGTATGCCTGGAGGCCAATCCGCTGGTCTGATGTTCGTTTCATCATATCCAAAATTATAAAAATTATGATATAAACTGTTTGCAGTATCATTATTACTATATGGAATTAAATTATCGTATAATCTTGCTTTGGTATATATCCATTGTAATAGTTTGTTATCTGCTATATACTCCCTGTCTGAGTTTGCGGGTAATAACGGATTGTCCGGTTGTAAGTTGGCATACTTAACCATCGTTGAATCAGTAGAGCTATATAAGTTGTTTAGGTCCAGAGCGTACGCAGTATTCAATGTAACCATAGCCTGCGACAACTGGCTACCCCACCAACCGTCCAATTGCATTCTTATATACGGGTAAATTATAGTGCCGTAATATGAAGCTATGTTCTGGTTGGTGGTCATAATAATATTCACCATCCTTTGAAGCTGCTGCACCGCATATGAACCAACTGCACCCGCAGAATAACCATTAGTATCATAATACAAAATATTGTCTGTTGAGATTCCGTTGTTTGCAGGATCAAATACCAGTTCATTATTATCACTCATATAGATACGATTTATTGTGCATGGGTAATATATATTACCGTCTGACGCGCGAAATCCTCCATAATAACCAGCGGCGCCTCCGGCAGTAGCTACACTTGGTTCAATATTTGCCGCCGTAGAACAAGGAATTACAGTTGCAAAAGGAAAAACAGTTGTATCTTGTGACCTGGCTCCTCCGTCATATGACACTGCCATTTTTGAATTATTTACACTGGATATTTTGCTGGGTGAATTACTATCCTGATCCTTCCATGGATAACCGTTAACATTAAATTGCAGAGTGTAATCCCACGGAAGAACTCGTGTGCCTAAATTATTTGTAAAATTCCAGGTAAAACTTTGACCATTCGCAACCGTCACACCAAAAGTTGTGTTATACACCGCATTGCTATTTTTATCTTTCACAACAATATTCACAGTGCCTGGCTGAATCATATCATAGCCCAAACGTACATACTTGCTGGAATTGGAATAGATATTTTCTACATTATATGTCCCTGGTGTTGGGGTAACTGTAAATGTTATAGTAATTGTTGATGTTGGAGTATTTGTTGGGGAAATAAATGTAGGTGTTTTCGTATTTGTTGCCGTGTAAGTAAATGTAATTGTAACTGTTCTTGTATAGGTAAAAGTCGGCGATATACTATATGTGGGTGAAATTGTTTGGGTCAGGGTCATTGTTCTGGTCGGCGTCACGGTAAAAGTGGGCGTAATCGAAAATGTTTTGGTTATTGTCGGCGATGCTGTGTTTGTTGGTGAAAATGAAAATGTTGGAGTTACAGTAGGTGTGGAAGTCTTTGTCGCCGTAGCTGTAAATGTAGGCGTTGAAGTCGCAGTCCAACACGGCCCGCCACCGATGGCATATAGTGATGTGTAACCCTGAACATATAGAGTTCCATCATGAGAAAGTGCTGCGCCAAAATTAAAAGTTCCAGTTTGAATACGCCACATTACATTTCCGGCGGCATCAACAGCGTGTATATTACCATCTGACGACACATATACATTACCAATTGCATCAACCGCATTACAAACAGAATATTTCAAATCGGCACCATACTGACTTCCAGGTAATACTGTATCCCATGCAAGTGCCGGAGTCGATGTTCCATTTGGAACTAGTTTATCGAGCCGTAGAACTCCGCCTTGTGCGCAATAAACAAAGTACACACCTCCGTCGGGAGATAAAGCAATATGTTTGTTTACATTTGTTATGCTTGGCACCATGTAGCTCCACTGTTGAATCCCAAATTTACTTAAACATTTAACCACTGTGCCATTATTATAATCAAAATTTCCAATATAAATATTTTCTGATGGATCTATAGAAATTCCATTATTGCCCGCACTTCCATAATTCACTGTCCAATTTGGCGTTGTACTTGGCGGTGTATAACTGTATAAAATCCCACTATCGCTTATAAAATACACATTACCGCTTTTAGCTACCGCACCTTCGGCATGTCCTGTATCAGGCGCAACTGACCAAACTACAGAACCGTTGCCATCAACCTCTTCAGCTTGGACACTTCCACCAGTATACCCTCTGAACATATATATATTGCCGTCCTGTACAAGCGAGCCAACATTTGGTTGTTGTTGTGCATAACCATCATCAGCATAATTCTTTACAGGTGTTCCATTTTGCGAATTATAGAACTGTAATAAATAATGCGGTTGAAGATTAGTTCTGTGATAAAATTTTAAAACTTCATTATTATTCATGACAACCGCTGACCGAGGTTCGGCATCTGATGGATCAACAGGATTGTTCCATAATGGATTTCCAAACGCGTCATATGCAAATATAGCATTGGTACTTCCGGAAAATACTCTACCCATTCCATCAACAACACCTCCACCAAAACCATACTGAACAGATGCCTGCCAGCGTATGTCCGCTGTTGTCGGCCCAATAGCGGAACCAATACAGCTGTACTGTGCGTCTTTTCCGGCCATAGGCCAACCCGGCCCCTGTAATGGAGAACACGGAGGCGTTTGTGTTACCGTGGGTGTGACTGTGCTTGTAGGCGTTATTGTGTGGGTGAAAGTAATTGTACCCGTTTTTGTGACTGTGAACGTATTCGTAAATGTGGGCGAAACTGTATATGTCAAAGTCACAGTTGGCGCGTTACTTTGACCACACCAAGAAGGAAAATGGGGGCCATATGCCGACTTATCAGTTGTATAATGCAATACATACTTTTTTTCTTCATAATAATATTTGTATATATTTCCGTTTTGCGAAATCTCAAAACATGTCCTAATCAGCAATGGAAAATCACCATTTGCATTAAAATTTCCCGGCGGAAAAGGTATGCTTGTTGTCCAATCTGGATCAGTATCTTTTCCTGTATCAGTGTTATACGCAGAATATTCAAGATTAGTACATTGTGGCCATGGGTCACTCCCACAATCATGCCAGGGTGCGCACGACGGTACCTCCACAGGATCTAAGAATACATCAAACCTAAACCCATATTTCGAAGTATTCAATTCGTTCCATGGATTTGCATCATCATGCTTAAAAAATATCTTTCCAATCCATTGGTAAGGACGATTAGGTGCCCCCTTTGAATCATAAGGATACTTATCCGTATTATAAACACAAAGAACATCCTTTAAGACCGATGGATTTGCCCATATTTTGAAGCCAACCTGTAAAGAACTCGATGAAGAAACATTATACTTTCCGTTTGAAAACGCATTCAGTTCACTACATACACCACCACTCGTGCAATTAATATCATGCCTAAAAAAATAACATCCATTTATTATGCCGTTATAAATGTTTTGTGGTGCCGGTGTAAAAAGATATTCAGGCATAGGCGTCGGAGTTGGCGCGGGGGACGCCTTCTTGCAGCTAAAAGTGGTAAGTGTATATAAAATCATTAAAATCAAACAGAAAACTATTATCCCGATTCTTACAAAAAAACCTCGTGTTTTTTCCATATTGTTGAATTACACCCCATCATTTAACAATCCCTTTTTCATTTTCAGCACAAGAATAACCCTCAAAAATATTTTTCTATTTTAACGGAATTCAACCCTGCTATATTTTTATATGACCAAACAGTAACACTATTTTAATACTTTGTCAATAAAAGAATATATGAACAAACGTATATCCTTAAAATAAACCGAGAAATAACATAATGGACAGCTGATGGAAATAACGTTTACTATTCAAGCAGGTTGATCAACACTCAAAACATCCGTTGCGTTTAAAAGACCTCAGTGCCTTCCCAGCGCTTCAATGCGGGCTTTTTCGATCTTGGGGTGAATCCGGGGTCAGTAAAGTAGAACACAGGCGCAGTTTCAGGGCTGTTCCCGGACTTTAGCCGCACGCGGCTCATTCATCCCACAACAGTTGCATTATTTCCTGCAGCCTCTCATCAAACCGTACTTGAGGTTTTCCATCATACGGCTTTCCGGTAGCGATTCACCTAAAGCCCTTCGAAAGATTCTCAGCCTCTCAGGTATTCTATCTTTAGCGGTTTTACCAAACCAAAAATTTCGATTACGATTTTGTCTGCCGAACATGCCGCCTATTATCACGTCATAAAAACCGCCTGCTGATAACCTGAAATCAAAAGGCTTGGCCGGTATGGTCATGCCAAACTCGATTTCCGGCATCAGGTCATAAAGGCCGAATGACTAGGAGGCGTCAAAGTCGCCTAGGGACTTTTTGCTTATAACCTCATACGCCACGTACACCAGTGGCAGGGTGAATGATGATGAAATTTTAAGGACGTTGCTGGAAGGACAGAGGCAAGGCAATTACAAATTACTAATTGCTAAGTGTAATTAAACCAAACTGACACAACTAAGAACGCTATCTGCTTTTTGCATTAATTAGTAATTGGTCATTAGTAATTTGAATTGAGACCCTACTTCACAACCGCCGCCTTCATAACCCCTGACGCGTGTTCCCCGCGGCTTGT
>OCZT010000117.1_pt1 | contig 72223 bp, 52 predicted proteins | sample 1539031 | NCBI WGS metagenome assembly OCZT01 (sample SAMEA3539308, study PRJEB22396) | soil metagenome | biome: tundra; feature: field; material: soil | place: USA | collected 2010-05 | depth 0.15 m
CTGCAACTGCTGTCAAAGATGTTACAAATAGAACTGCCAGTAAAATGGCAAGTACTTTTTTCATTCCAAGTTTCAACATTTGATTTCACTCCTTTTATTTGTTTTGAGGGATTTGTTTTTAGCTCTTCAGAGGTTAGATGGTTGATAATCGTTCTATCAATATCAGTAATTTCGATATTGCTTCTGACTAGCTCAATATTACCCTTTTTAATTTTTTACACTTTAGAGGATTTCTATAAACCTCGATTTTCACGAGTTATCTATAATTATATTTATAGCAGCTGGCAAAATTTAGCTGTTTATTGAAATCCTCTCTAAATTCAATACTTTAGTGAATTAAATTTTTTCTACTTACATCATGAACTACAAATATGTAGTATAGTTTCTTAGTTATTTTAATGTTTTCTGTCTAACATTATTATAATATAATTACTGATTCTATGTCATTTATTGTCTTATACCCAATATTTGTTCGCTTTAGAGAATCTATAAAGTTTTCAATTTCTACGAGTTTTCGATATGGGTTTATGTAAGCAACTAACAAATTTCAGGTGTTTATTAAGATCCTCTTTAAATTACTAATACATCACAAACTCAATATATCTACTAACATCATGAAATACACTATATACTTAGCTTCATAGTCATTTTGATTAATTGTACACAGAATTGTTCCTGAATAAAACCGAATTTCCAATAAAATGTTTTAAAATCGAACAACAATTTAATATTAATTATGTATTTATTACTCTAGGAGTTATTTACAAATTTAGGGTTGAGCTGTTCCTAAAAAAGCATTGAATATTACTTTATATCAAATTCTTGATTCAGTAGTGCCAATTAGCTAATTGGTATTTGCACCTTAGAATGCACTTCGCCTCAAATGCATTATCTTTCTAAGCTTAACTGCATGTGGAGAATCAATAACTACATCATGCAGAAAATTCAAGGCTGAGAGAAAGAGTATAAATTTTCTAGAAAAAATTAATTCTTTATTGATTAACTATTTTTTTTGAAATTGTGCCTTAACCCGAATTAGACAGAATCAGAACTGATGTTAATGCATAAATTGTCTTTATGCTTCTATTTTTTTCCCACTCATTTTCCATAAATTTACACAAAAATGCCATTCACTTTTTTCAATCTGAAAGCAGCTTAAAAATTAATCGAATTTTCAATGAATAATGCTCAGATGATTCCTGGTTATGAATTTAGAGTTGATTTATGAATTTAGCGTTGATATTACTTTATTGATGGAAATGCCAAATTTAGTGATCCTTTAAATCCCTTAAACATTTTAGTTGATATTTCAGTGTCTCATTTACGTTCAGCTGATTTTGATATAATAGTGTTAATAATTATATATCTAATAGGCTATCTTAAAATTCAAACAATGGTTGCAATTGGATAATATGTAACGCCAACTTTAAATAGATAGTAAATTGTACCTAAAATTCAGGTACGCATTGACCTTATAGGACGGTACTTTATTCCAAGAGCTTATGCGCGATAGGTAAAAATCAAGTCCAATAACCATCATGGTTTAAATTTACTAAACATTTAACAGTTCAATGATACCTTTTTTTGAGTTCGAATACATAAGTTCCATCTCAATTGCAGAATCAAAATTGCGCTTGTGCATCCCGCTGCAAGCAACTGAATATGTTCACACCAGCGCTCCTGGTATAGTTTTTTTACTAAAAATCGATTATTTTCATTTGCTCATATACTTACTTTTCTGCCTGATCTCCCTGATTCTGAACATATTTATAATATCGGATGTAGTTCCGTCTCCGACCATTCCAATGTATCCTCCCTCACTCCATAGTTCTCCAGCCCAAAACTGTTTTTTAATTTCAGGGTATTCTTTGAAGATTTTTCTGGCTGTTATGCTTTTAATAATTTGCATTACTCTTGAAGGAGAATACTTTGGCTCAGCCCCAACAAAAAATATACATCCTCAACATTGCAAACGATTGCATAAAATTCAAAAGAGTATCATTTAACCAATCTAAGAACATACATGTTTTAAAAAGTGAACTATATCCCAATTTAAAAGATTTTTAAAGTATTTCTACAAAAAGCCATATGATATCTAATTTTATGGACACAGTAGTTTGCCTGTCTCAATTCCATCTACAGCAAAAAATGATTAAGGATATGAATTAGTTATTTAACAACGGTTGCCTGGGAAGTTTACATCCCTGCAGCAAGCTGCTGGGTATTCGAATGAGAATGAAATTTAATTTTAAAGCAGGCTTTGTAAAATGAATTCATACCAAAAAATTTGACAGCTCTTTCTAGTCACAAATTCTAAGTACAAGTTATTCAAATCGAAAATTGGAGATTATTGGAATTGGTTTTGTTTATACTTATCCTTGTTTTTTTGCTGGTGGCATTTGCAGCTACTCACAGTCTTATGGCAAGCCTGTTCTTCAAACGCTGTGTCACTAGGATCTTAGGTTCCAGGGCAGAATTGTTGTATATGCCTGTATTCAGCTTCATCGCATTGCTAACTATATTGCCGCTTGCATACCTGCTCTACAAAAATCCAGGACCGTTTCTCTACATAATACCTTCACCCTGGCGCTAGCTAATGATCGGTGGACAATTTATTGCTGCGATCCTTGCTCCGAGATCTTTGCTGGATGCACCCAATAGATTCAAGATACGCTTACAGCTATCTGCACCAAATACTCCTGAAGCAAGTTCCCTAAATATTCGAGGTATTTACCGATGGGTAAGAGATCCCTTTCTACTATCAGGACTGATCATAATTTGGCTCATGTCCTTTATGACCATCAATCTGTTTGTCATATACTTTTTGTCCACTATATACTTGTATATGGGGTCTATTCACTGGGAAAGGAGGCTTGTATCACAGTTTGGTGATGAATATCGGGAGTACCAAAAACGGGTTCACAGGATAATTCCCCAATTTTGGAGCCATCGTTAGGGAAACATAGATACAATTATTTTCTATTATGGGGTATATGGTAGGATCAATAGTGACGGTAAAAATAACAATCTATAATTTCTGGACAATCAAAAGCATATGAATACCTATCGTCTACTCTCAAACAAATAGCACACTCAAATTTTTGTATTATTTTGGATATGTGTCTAGTCTATTCTAAAACTTAACTATGACAGTTTTTATTTTTTTTGGTGAAATTTTCTTAATTTTTTCAACTCTTTTTCAGAAAAAGTAATTTGATAGTTTTAATTAATTTACTCGAATTCTGAAGATTTACTTCGAAGAGCGGAAATATTTAGCGAATGATCAATTTATATTTCGGAATGATTAATTTATATTTCACGAATAATCAATTTATATTTTGAAAATGTTTAATTTATATGTAAAGGGGGTTTGTGACTGACACAAAACAAAATTGAGACGTCTGAAGAAGAATGGAAAAAGGTTCTGACTCCTGAACAGTATACTGTATTGAGGCAAAAAGGTACAGAAATGCCTTTTTCCGGTAAATTATGCTATAACAAAGAAAAAGGGATTTATACATGTGCTGCCTGTGGACAGGAGCTCTTTTCCTCCGATGACAAATTTGAGTCAGGGACCGGCTGGCCAAGTTTTTACGAAGTGATTTCCAGTGGTAATGTCCAACTTTTGAAGGACAACAGTTATTCCATGCGCAGGATTGAGGTGGTCTGTTCCAGTTGTGGAAGTCATCTTGGGCATGTTTTTGAAGACGGATCCACCTCAACAGGAAAACGTTACTGTATAAACTCTCTTTCTCTTGACTTTCAGAAAAAAGGGGAAAAGGAGTAGATAAGTGAAAAACTCACTTTTTGCAAATGTGCGCAAGAATGCGATCCATTTTCTCAATATGACTGTAGGTTAAATATTAATCTTACTTTGAATGAATAATAATGGGCAAATTGGCTAATAAATATAATATCTGTGCATATATATAATGTACCTGACAGTTGAGTAAATCAGCTAGAACAAATATCCCCTGTGAATAAAATCGTAAATCTCGACTATAGTTATTGTATGCTCTACTAGTATGGAAAAATGTAATCATAGAGTATGTCCAATGGAAGATATTATAGGAACGAGTATGGTTGCAGGATAGATATCTTGGAAAAAGATTGATTTGCCTTCGAAGGATCGACTTGAACTTTATGTTGATAGATCCAAATTCTCTGAACTTCTAGTACAATCTTTAAACGAATCAATTTTTAAGATAGTCATTGTTTATTAATTTTGTCCATTCACTCGGAGCTACAAGCAGAAAACATGAATATATCAAAAAGTTTGTAATGATTTATCCTAATCAAAAAATATCAAGAACTATCTTTTCTACGATTCAATAGTAAATTTATATTAACTGATTTTTTAATAATATCCCATTTATCATTAATGGATACGATCTAGAGAATCCGTAGTCGTAAGAAACTCAATTAAATATTAACTTTGTAAAAGACGAGAACAACTATTATATATTAATCTATCTATCATTATTTTTGTATATTAAAAGCAAAATTTGAATTGAGATATACAAATGGATCAAAAAGGACCAGTTAAAATAACATTAAATGGAATGATCCGTTGGATATTTAGATTGATGCTTTATAGTAATCGCTTTATGAATGATTATATTACATGAACATTTATTAGTAATATTCATGTTAATGGTAGTTTTTTGTAGCGTTCCCGCCTATTTCAAACTTGATCGAGTCTGAGTTGAATATTTCAGTATCAGGAACAATGTAATTTTTGCTAGCAATAATCCTTTAAGTAGGATCGTTCACTGTAGAACAGAATTGTTCATCTTCGGTGATAACTAACGCCCAAATTTTGTTAGGATTTCATAGCATTACTTAGATGAAAATGTTAATAATTGAGATTGGAAATGGTATACCCCATCTCATTGAATCGAAATGAGTATCAATTAACTTTTTTGTAGGCTGAGAGTTACAAAAATTTCTGAAATAAAATTGAATTGACTATTCTAATGTGAAGTTCTATTCCTCAAATGTTTTTCCAAGAAACCTTTTATACAAACAGATTTGAAGCTAAAGAATTCGGTTCTTTGATCTCTAAATAAGCTCCTAATATCGGGCTCATCCCCCAATCCTTCTTCTTACCAACAAATCCCTTCATAATCAATACTTTTTGCTTTGATTACCCTTCTTCCATCAATTACAATTTTGTTTTTCATTACTTCGAACTCTAAATCCAATTTCTTAAATTCTTCCCATTCTGTTATAACGAGGCAGGCATCAGCACCTTCTAAAGCTTCTTTCGCGCTTTTATGGTATCTAACTGTTGGAAAAACTCTTCTCATATTTTCAGAAGCAAGCGGATCGTATGCAGATACTTTAGCTCCGAGTCTCAGGAGTTCGGTTATCAATGGAATAGCCCTTGATTCTCGGATATCATCGGTATCATTCTTAAAAGCAAGGCCTAAAACTGCGATTTTTTTGTTTTTAAATTCTCCGATTTTTTTTTGAAGGAGTTCAGCCATCATTAGTGGCTGATTTTCGTTAACTGCAAGAACAGATTCAAGAATGGTCGGTGAATACCCGATTTCTTTTGCTTTGCTTATTAGAGCCCGAATATCTTTTGGAAAGCAAGAACCCCCGAATCCGGCACCCGAATTTAGAAACAAAGGGGAAATACGATTGTCTTTACCCACTGCATTCATGACGTCATAGGTATCAATCCCTATTTTCTTGCAAATATTTCCAATTTCGTTTGAAAGGGAAATTTTGGTTGCTAAAAAGGAATTATTTGCATATTTGATCATTTCAGCGGTCTTGGGGTTGGTACGGGTTATTTCGCATTCAAAATTCAGGTACAGTTCCGAGACAAGTTCTCCGGAACTTGCATCAATTGATCCAACTACTATTTTGTCCGGGTGCATAAAATCATAGATAGCTTTTCCTTCCCGCAAGAACTCAGGATTCATCGCCACTCCAAAATCTTTGCCTGCAACTTTTCCTGATTTTTCTTCCAGAATAGGCAGAACAAACTTTTCGGTGGTCTCTGGAATTACCGTGCTTTTGACTACTACCACATGATAACCATTCTTTTTTGCAAGGGCAGAGCCAATGCTTTCGGCCGCTGACCGTACTATTGAGAGGTTTATGCTTCCACCTACCTCAGAAGGGGTTCCAACGCAAATGAAAGAGATATCGGTGTTAAAAACTGCATATTCATTGTCTGTGGTTGCAATTAATCTTTTCCCTACATATTTCTTAAGCAGTTCTTTCAGACCTTCCTCATAGATCGGTGGAATTCCAGCATTGATCTGCTGCACTTTTTTTTCATCTATATCCACACAAATAACTTCATGCCCAACATCAGCAAAACATACAGCTGTGACCGCTCCAACGTAGCCAGAGCCTATAATAGAAATTTTCATTGAGATACCTTTTTAAAGAAGATATAAAGTGTATTTATTAACTATATTCGTGGGTGCATATAATTTTAGCTTCACCGCATTTACAGAATTCAAATGTGGTGATCCATTCCCATGAGATTTCTATATTGGTAATATAAACATTTCCTATTATCAATACCGACCAGATTTCAAGCAGATAGAGCGAAAATTTCACCCTCTTCTGTACTTCTATTGGGACATTTTTTAGGAATATTTTGTTTGCGATCTGTAATTTATATATTGAAGGTAGATAGTTTCAGAGAAACCATCCAAGCATTAGTAAAGTACCAAAACAATGGCCAGAGAAACGAGAAAAAAGCCAACAGAATGTAAACTTTAGCTTAGACGTGTAGAGAAATTTAGGAAAATATCAGAATATTTAAAGAATTACCCAGGTTACTGGAACCTCGGGCAATCTTTTGAGAGGAATGGACTATAGTATTTTATCTAATTCCATTGCCAATACATTACCCTGGGTCACTCCCATAAAACGCTTTACTTCAACCTCATCTTTCTGGATTATCAATGTAGGAACAGCATGTATGCCATATTTTGAGGCGAGTTGCTGGTTTTCATCCACATCGATAACTCTGAATTCAATTTTATCCTTGTACTTTTTCTCGAGCTCTTCAAGAATAGGTTTTTGCATCCTGCAAGGTCCACACCAAGTTGCGGAAAAGTCCATTAAGATCGGTTTCACAAAATCACCTTTAGTATTTTAAAATGTTTGAGTTATTCTCTGTTATTATTTGATATAATCCGGAAAGCATACTATGGGTCAATACATATATTGTTTGACTACAAAGCTACCGGAACCCAGACCTGAATGATAGACGACCTGGAGATGAAAGGACCAAATACAGGTCGCGATTCAATTTATTGTATGTATTATCTTCGAGTATATATAATGCTTATCTCAATCTTATGGACTTATTTCAGTCGAATACCCGCAGTGAGATGAAGGATATTTGACTGAAATAAATTTCAGTACTTGGAAATAGGCAACTAAAGTACTTTGACAACTTGCTCAGATGCTCAGTAATTTCATCCATTTTTTACGAATTTTACAGAAAAGTAAGGTTGGATCTGGATTTTTTTTATCACAGTATTTATCACAAGTTCAAGTATAAATATAGAAATGAAAATATTTTACATTTGAAATTGCTCTGAAAAACATATAATCAGCTTATTTTTAAATGGAAAGAAGATAAAATGATACTATGATACTATGATACTATGATACTATGATACTATGATACTATGATACTATGATACGTTATTCCAAAAAATCGATTCTAATTCATGATAAATAAATTTATTCTTGTCAATGTTTTGTAGATTTGTTTGTCTCTTTGCAAAAAAGTCTCTTGGAATATGACCCCAAAAATTTGAATTAAAAACTATATTACTGTATAAAGGTAGCAAATCTGTTGCCTTTGTTTCCTGACATCCTAGTCGAAATATATTGCATATTCGGTAAGAAGATTCGATTGAAATCTTCAGAGAAGTTTTAACAAAATATTTTTATGAGGTCGACATGAAGCTGAAGTATCATTCTGGTTAAATTACTTTTTTCCATAACAATTGTATAGTCTTTCAGAGTTTAAGCCTGATAAACAATGTGGTGATCCAATTATAGATTCTAAGAAAGAAAATCACACATATTAAGGATCTAATCACAAAAAGTATGGAAAAATTTAGCTCTAAGTTTACAGCAAATTTCCTGCAATGATAATAAAGGGCATCTATTAAAAAACATTTCCTATAATTATAGAAATGCATCCTCTGCTTATACATAAAGCATTAGCTACTGTGACGTTTCCTGATTCCAGAATATTTTGTTTTAATTAATCATGTACCCAATAAAAAAATATCTGGGTTAAAATTGGAGATTTAATACCAATTCCAAATTTAAAAGTTAAACACCTTTCATGGCGGTATAATCTCCAGTAATAAATTTAGACCATACTTCATACTAAGCAAATTCAGGCAGAAACTTCCTTATTCAGGATGTAAGCAACCATTTCAGGATCCAGCTTACTTTCCCTCGAAACCTGTACTCCAATGTCCTCAGCGGATCTACCTTCAACTTTCATTTCTCTTATTTTTTCGATCACTGACGATGGAATACTATAATATTCATTTAAATCCTTCCTGTGACCCCAAACATCTCCTTCTATAAGCTCTATTCTCTGCATTTCAAGGAACATTTCAACGGATTTTGATACCGTGCCCATATAAGATTTAGGTAACTGAACTACCTCAATCTTTGGACAAGTTTCAACTAATCCAAAGATATCTTTGTTAGAAGGTCTGAAAGCTAGGTGAACAACACGCTCATTAGGATTTAGTGTAAAGATTTCCTCTCTTGAACTAACTACTCGAATTTTCATTTTTTATTTTCCCCCACTAAAAAATTCTATTACATTTCTACTTTAATATATCTACGCTATACTTACTATAAATATTTATCTAATTAAACTAACATTATTTATATAGTATATTGGATTTTCTCCCCTGCTCCTATCAAAAAAAAATTGCTCTTAAACCTTAAATTGAAAAAAAATGTTTTCAATAATTTATTTTTAAGGTCTCTAAAATTTTTCTACTTTTTTCTTGCATTAATTTTTTTTCTAATGAATGACTAATTATTCTTATAACCAGTCATTGGGACTATCACAACTTTTAGCCGAGATTTCACTCGAAGTTCCTCATCCAGCCAAGTAGCCCACTTTCCCCAAAAGTTCAAAAAACTTCTTTTCCCAATACAACATTAGTTTGAAATTCAATTTATCTGTGGTGAATAAATAACCACTAAATAATCAAATAAGTTCTAAATTTATATACTTATATTGAATATACAAAAAATATAATTATTAGATAAAAAATTCACCTTTTTACAAGATAAGAGAAACAGGTTTATTTACCGTTATCGCAGGGTATTTTATCCTTTATGAGTTTTTTAATTCCAATATTTCACGAACTGGCTTAGATACTCAGTAAGATCTTACCCATTTTCCACAATTTTCATCGAAAAGTAATCTTAAATATTAATTTTTCTTATTCACAATATTTTTCTCAACTTCAGGTTGATAGATAAGTAAACAAAATTTCCATTTGGAATTGCCCTGAAACACATCTAATCAGCTTTTTTTTGGATGGAAAGGCAATAAAAAACTCACCATGCTACGCTTTCTCTATTGGATTGTATCTAATCACCTTATTCAGAATTCGAAACGCCTTCCGGAGTATTTCTATAGATCAGTTTAAAATATCAAAGCGAAAGTTATATTTGCAAATGATTTTTGTATCTGTTTGTCGATTTACAAAGTATGTCCATCGCAATGTGATCGAGAAAATTACATTAAAAACGAAACTATGTTCACTAGTAGAGTACTTACAGTTTATTTACTGGATATCTGGTTTTGATCTATTGGAGATTCTGCAAGAAAATTCTGTTAAAAATTTTAGCGTATATATTTTTAAACTTTCTGAGGTCCCAAATTATAGAGGATTTTGATTAACTTCTTAAGTTAATCAAAATCCTCTATGATCACCTGATTAAAAAAGCGTGAAATTTATTCAATTTTTATCTTTATTAAATTTTAAATATTACACTAGGATAACACCTAGAGAGTTTGCCTTTTTATCGAGTGATTTTTCTCTTTTAAACCTGACAGGTGTGGTGAAAGGAATATCCATAAATCCGAGATAGCACTCACTATAATATATCTATAACTACCTATAAATGCACAGAACTTTAAGTTCGGACACGAGTTTAACAATAATTTTTATGTATGTAGTTATGAAATCACCCAGGAAAATATCATAACCATTAGGTCAAATTGCAATTGTAAACTCTCTTTCCATTGATTAAGTAACATATTACATTAAAGTACAAAAAACAAACTCATTTCACCAAAAAGCGGTGATTAAAGGGTTAAATTAAAAAAGACAACTTTTTACTTCAGCCTCGACGTAAAGAACTGGAGACTCCTGATCCACCAAATTCCCATGTAATAAATAAGGAAGTCCCTCAAAAAAACTTTAAATAACCTCTTTCAGGAACTCTTTGTTTCATTAAAATAATCCAGACGTGTCTGTTTTTTTCTGCAATTTTCTCCTGGAATTTCCACCGGATACTCACCTGTGAGACAGCCTATACACATGTTGTTTTTGTTGCATTCTAAGGCTCGCATGAGTCCATCAATACTTAGGTATCCGAGAGAATCAGCATTAATAAGTTTTTCGACCTCTTTTATGGTCTTATGAGAAGCTATGAGTTCCTGCCTAGTAGCCATATCTATACCTAGATAGCAAGGGGCAACAATTGCAGGACTTCCAACCCTTGCATGAATTTCTGAAGCGCCTGCACTCCTTACCATATCTACAATTCGCCTGGCAGTTGTACCCCGGACAATGCTATCGTCAATCAAAACTACACGTTTGCCTTTGACATTATCCTTAATAGCATTCATCTTAAGTCTGACTGCAGTTTCACGTAGCTGCTGACCAGGTAAAATAAAAGTCCGCCCTATGTAACGGTTCTTCATCAGGCCTTCGATATATTCGATACCTGATTCCCGGGCATAGCCGATCGCTGATGTAATTCCTGAGTCAGGGACCGGGGAAACAATATCAGCCTCAACCTTGCACTCTCTTGCTAGTTCCCTTCCAATATTTTCTCGTACTTTATAGACAAGTTTTCCATCAATTACTGAATCGGGCCTTGCAAAGTAGATAAATTCAAAAACACAATTCGCAGGATGAGGTTCAGTTACTATCTGATGACTCTCTAAGCCATTGCCCTTGAAGACGATTACCTCCCCTGGTCGGACATCCCTGACAAGGGTGCTGTTCAGAGTATCAAGGGCTACACTTTCAGAAACTATTGCATATCCACCATCGACTTCTCCGAAACAGAGAGGTTTGAAGCCAAACGGATCCCTTACAGCATACAGATAGCCGTTGATATATATAACCAGGGAATAAGATCCAACAAGCTTGCGCATCACATTCCTTATTGATTCCACAGGCTCGTGTCTTAACAACTCTTTTACAAGAAGGTGACCAATGACCTCAGTATCAGAATCACTGACAAAAATGCGACCTTCGCACTCTAACTCATCCTTGAGTACTTTGGCATTAACCAAGTTTCCGTTATGAGCAATTGCAATTGTTCCACCCTTGAAATTCAAAACAAAGGGTTGACAGTTTTCCAACTTAGATCCACCAGTAGTCGAGTAGCGGACATGTCCCACCCCTAAATTCCCGATCAAACGTCCGAGAGAATCCTTATTGTATACATCAGGTACAAGACCCATGCCTTTTATGGACTGCGGGGATATCCCATTATGTATAACTATACCAGTAGATTCCTGGCCTCTATGCTGGAGGGCATAAAGAGCGTAATAAAGCTTGAATGCTATATTATTGGATTGTGGCCTATCGCTTGGGAGAATTATGCCTGCAACACCACATTCTTCTTTCAATTTTGACCTCCGGTGCAGGTAATAATATCAAAAGTGAAACCGACAGATTTAATACTTGCACTTTGCCTGCCATTTGTAAGTTCTCATGTGGGATGTTTTTCCAAAGCCACATGAAGTACACTGTTTTGTATGCACATTTAAAGAAACACTACCGCATCGCCTACATTTGACATGCGTGCGCTTTTGCCTCTTTCCCATTGATGCCGTACCTTTACTCATTCCCAAATCTCCTTCTAAAAATTGATTGCATTATATCAATATTCGAAAATCTTAAACAATTTGTTTTTTCTGAATTTTTTCTATATACCGGTCACAATAAATACTACTGACCTAAGTTTAGAGATGGTCGATGGAGTTCTAGGTATAAAGTTATGGAGATACGTACACCACATTATCACCGCGGATAACGACACTGCTGAACTTGCTTACAACTTCTCCTTCTCTTAACTCTTCAGCATTGTCAAGCACGAGATTCATATGAATATCATATCCTTTTAGCTCGCCTCTAAATTCGCGTGCGCCTTTCAATCTAACGATAACAGGTGTGTCCAGTGCGTTGTTCAAAATATCCAGAGGTCGGTTTGCCATCCTTACAGTCCCCTTAAAAACATTATAAATCAAGTCATAATTTATATGATATAAATAGTTAATCTAGATTTAAACTGATCGCCGTGTTTAAATTTGGGATTATTCAAACCAAAGTCGCAAATACAATATATAAAGTTATCGAAGCAATATTTCACTTTTTTAATTCCTAATGTGAAAAAATGAATAAGAGATAAATATATGACAAAAAAACAATCACCAACGAACAACATAATTGTTCTAACTATTGCAGGTTCTGATTCGGGAGGTGGTGCAGGAATTGCTGCTGATTTGAAAACTTTTGCAGCTTTGGGAGTGCATGGGACCTATGCAATTACATCGGTTACTGCTCAAAATACCATCGGTGTCTTAGAGACCTTCGATCTACCAGCTGCAGCTGTTATCAGTCAGATAGAAGCTGTTTGTATGGATATGGACATCAAATGGATAAAGACAGGAATGCTTGCCTCATCTGAAATAATAAGAGAAGTTGCAAAGGAGGTAAAGAAACATGATTTGTCCCTTGTACTTGACCCTGTAATAGCTGCAGAAGCCGGGGGGAATCTGTTGAGAGAAGAGTCTCTTCCTGTCCTCATCGAGGAGCTGCTGCCTTTATGCAAAGTTATAACTCCCAATGCTTTGGAAGCAGGCGCACTTGCAGGTATTTCTGTCAAAAGCCCTGAGGATGCGAAAATTGCAGCTAAGAAAATAGCAGATCTCTGTGTCGAAGCTGTTATTATTACAGGTGGACACCTTGATGCCACTGACCTGCTGTATGAAACCTATTCTGATACATTTACCAGTATACCAGGAACTTTTGTCAGCGGGGGGACCCATGGATCTGGCTGCACTTATTCTGCGGCAATGACTGCCTGTTTAGCATTTGGGAAAAGCCTAGAAGAAGCTGCAAGAGAATCAAAACAATTCGTAATGCGGGCAATCATGAAGAGCAAGTCTACTGGTAGAGGAGTGAATCCAGTAAACCAATTGGGAACAACTCTGGAAGAAAAAGAGCGTTATCTGGTCTTAAGAAATTTAAAAGAAGCAATTTTAATTCTTGAGAAGAGTCCTGATTTTCAAAAATATATTTCAGAAGTTGGCTGTAACATAGGAATGGCAATTCCTGACGCACAAAAATCAGAGGAAGTTGCGGCAGTGAAGGGCGGAATATTGAGATACAGGGAACTTGCGATTCAGATAGGCTGTGTAGAATTTGGAGCTAGCAGGCACATAGCAAAGATCATCCTTTCTGCCCTTCGTTGTAATCCTAAAATGAGGGCTGCAATTAATATAAGATATTCGGAAAGCAATCTTTCCCTTTGTAGAGAAGCTGGGTTCAGTTTATCTTCCTTCAGCAGAGCTGAAGAACCGAAAAACCGCATCATTTCGAACGGATGGACAACCGAGGCGGTCCAAACACAAAAAAGAATACATAAAGTAGTCTATGATACTGGATATTTAGGAAAAGAGCCCATGATACACCTATTTGGTACAAATGCTGTTGAAATAGCAAAGTTCGTTGTGGAACTCGCAGAAAAATCATAGTCAATAATCTACAAGCTCGCCCCACAATTATTAAACATTTGTTTTCATATTTGAGATTTCGGTTCTGATAATATCTCCGTTGATTCCTACGTTCTATTTATCATATTTAGCAAAACCGTACCTCAAAAAAGTATATTTCCCAAAAAATAATAGTTTATGCGAAAGGGCTTAAATATGATATGAATACCGGAAATATAACATAAATAACACTTAAATACATCGAAGTCTGATTTTTTGCAGAAGCGATATGATGGAGAATATCCATGGAACAGACCAAGATCATCCTTGACGAAAATGAAATTCCTAAACAGTGGTATAACGTTCTTTCTGATTTGCCTTCCCCCATTGATCCGCCTCTTGATCCTCATACCTGGGAACCTATAAGTCCCGAGGCTCTTGAGCCGATTTTTCCAAAAGCCATTATTAAACAGGAGATGAGCGATGAAAGGTATATAAATATCCCTGAAGAGATTCTCGACATATATAAGCTCTGGAGACCCAGCCCTCTCTATCGGGCACACAGATTGGAAAAATATCTCAAAACACCTGCAAAGATATATTATAAATACGAAGGTGTAAGTCCGGCAGGCAGCCATAAGACTAATACTTCAATTGCACAGGCCTATTATAATATGAAGGAAGGAACTGAAAGGATCACAACAGAAACCGGAGCAGGCCAATGGGGAAGTGCACTTTCTCTCGGTTGTAACTACTTTGATCTCGAATGTAAAATATATATGGTTCGGTCCAGCTATTATCAGAAACCCTACAGAAAATCTCTAATGACTGTATGGGGAGCAAATGTTGTTCCCTCTCCCAGTATGGATACGAAATTCGGGCGAAATATTCTTGAAGAGCAGCCGAACACACCAGGAAGTTTGGGAATAGCAATTAGTGAAGCTGTCGAGGATGCGATAGATCATGATAATACTAAGTACTCTCTAGGAAGCGTGCTTAACCATGTCTTGCTCCACCAGACGGTAATTGGAGCTGAAAGCAAAAAACAGCTTGAAAAAGCTGAAACCTATCCTGATATAGTTATAGGTTGTTGCGGGGGAGGAAGCAATCTTGGAGGTATATCCTTTGAATTCATTAAGGACAGAATCAAGGGAAAAGGGAACACTAGAGTAATCGCAGTCGAACCCTCAGCATGTCCGACACTGACAGAAGGAGAATACAGGTACGACTTTGGAGATACCGCCGAAATGACCCCACTTCTAAAAATGTATACTTTAGGTCATAAGCATGTACCACCTGCAATCCATGCGGGCGGACTTCGCTATCATGGGGACAATCCGATTATCAGTAAACTATGTGCTGAAGGGCTTATTAAAGCTGTTTCATACAACCAATATCCTGTATTTGATGCAGCTGTACAGTTTACTCGTACTGAAGGCATAATCCCCGCTCCAGAATCTGCCCATGCTATCTGTTGTGCAATCGATGAATCCCTCAAGTGTAATCAGAAAGGTGAAGAAAAAACAATTCTCTTTAACCTTAGTGGTCATGGTTATTTTGATATGAGCTCTTATGATATGTATTTAAATAAGGAATTTGTCTGAAATAACATCAAAAATTAAGATTAGAAAGGTAATTATAGAACTAAATGTGAGGTGCCTTAAGGCATCCACTACTTAGCATATTAAAGAGTTTCTCAGCACTGCTCCAGATAAAGGATTGAATTTTTATTCGCACATTTAACTCGAAAGAATATTTACCTCTATTTTTGTTAAACAACTTCAACATCTGTTTACTCATAAGTCCTTCTGTTCTTAATAAAATGTAATTTTAGCGTTAAGCCCTGCAAATTTGCTACTTTTTTGGCAAGTCTTTCATTTTGGATGCCTTCCATCTTTAAATTACTTATTTCTGTCAATATGGCAGAAGGGGTACTAAAGTACCCTGTGGTATATTTTCTATGGCTCCAAACATCCCCTTAGAAAGTGTATTTGATGTATTTCCAGAAACAATTTTATACCTTTTGGAAACAATCTTTAATTATGTGATTTTAAAAATTTGGATTATTTCAGTCGAATATCCAGAAGCTAGCTATAGGATATTCGACTGGAATAAAATGAAGCTTCAAAATTGATATATGAGTTACATGAGAGATTTATTTTTTGATCAATTAGATTTATTTGTAATTGGGCATCATATTAATTTATCCTTTTATGCTAAATTCAATAACAAAAGAGTATTAATAAACTTTTAAAGGAAAATTAAGACTAATTTTCCATTTTAATGCAAAATAAATTATCCCTCATCGAGATCTACATTTAGGGGACAAGTACAGTATCTAAATGGAAAAATAAGCATAATTAGTCTTAAAAAATGAGCCCGTTTTTAAAGACCCTAAAGCGGTATATCTGTTAATAATCAGTTGATATTTTCCAGAGTATTCACAAATTTGCATTTCTATATTATTTCTACTTGATGACACTCAATTCCCTGTATACAGTTAAGCTTAAGAATAGATGCAACTAAGCAGAGACACTCACAGATAAAATATCAACCAGCTAATAATGCGCGATCGTCTCATTTCAAAAGGCTAAACTCTCAGTTTAAACGATGAGCTTATTCTACTCCATTGATGTGGTCATTTTATAAGTACTTTCCATATCAAGTCACATCATGGAAAGATACACGGAAATACTTCTGAGATAATCAACGACAGCAGCTACAAAAACTCCGATAAAAACCCATGAGCCTTTCTCAAAATATAGTAATTTTTCTGTAGAAATACTGTATTTTGCCTGTAAGCTTAACAGGCGAAACGCAATCCCAACCAAATTCTCGCAATTAATACAGTACTTTTACAGGAATAACTGTGGTATGATGATCTTGCTAGAGAGATAATGGAGATAACGAAGTATTTAATAGTCTCAGTGATTTCAGTGATCACAGTGATTACAGTTATCATAGTGGTTTCAGTGATTGCAGTAGCAATTATGGCTACTGCAGTAATTCTAAGTTAAATTTTTCCGTGTAACTCCGTTTTCTTAAAGGGTAGATGTTTTGCAAGTTAAAATATTATCTTCCGGAGTATACTATTAAATATTTTAAAGTTTTAATAATTAAAAGTAATATAACTTTTAATTCATTTAATAATTAAATTTTTTTACCCGAAAAAATTACTTTGCTGAGTGAACATCATTCATTCGTGTTTTTGTAGTTATTTTTCATAATTATATATCTAAAAATATGATAAGATGCTTAAAATAAAAAAAGACTACATGTAATAAAGTCAGTAGGGGGTATATCCACATAATGGGTTCCGGAATCATTGTACTGGAGCTTTTAATGCTAGTAAGTGTCACAGGCACGGAGTTATTTGCAGATGTTCCAAGCTCTAGCAGCAACAATGTTTCTGTTTTAAACAAGTATGATGAATCAATAAAAGCATATGACAAAGCAATTGAAATTAACCCGCGGATTCAACAGCCTTGAGAGGCAAGGAACGTTATCTAAATACATGTTTTAATAAAAACCACTATCTGTTGTAGCGACTGAAAAGGGGGATAAGAGCAAATAACATTCTACAGAACTTTTTGTATTGCCTCAAAAAAGTAATGTGGAAAGTACTTTCATTTATTTGTGCATTTATTCGAAAAATTTCATGTCGAATTGTAGCTGCATGATTTACATCCATAAGTCCCAATTTTCAATAGTACACAAGTTGTTTGAAATATAAATCCATTAGTTAATAAAGGTTCTTGGAAAGGTTTCCATCCCGCAGCAAGTTGTAAGGTATTCAATTAAAATGAGATCAAAAAAATTGAAGTTGTCAATTCCTTTGTAAGGTTATTTATAGCCTCCATTATTTGCATGAATACAATAAAAAAGGGACATAATCCATAAAAAAAATTCTAAAAAGTAACAGACATAAAGTCTTTTTTAAGAGGGTTTGATAAATTTCTGATTTCAAGAAATATCTATATACCATATATAAGTGCAGAACGAAATTTAGGAATTTAGAGAATTAATCTCGACTCTATTTACAAAATGATGCTCCAAAAATAAAGAATAACTTGACTTTCGAGCCGCGTGAGTTAGCTGCTGCCCAGCTAAGAAAGTTGCTTAGTCAAGGAGAACAAGTTCTTTTTAATCCTCAAATTAAACTGCTATTATAAAACATTTAAATGAGACTTTTTAACCCTTCATGCAATTCAATCTTCCCCTTCCACCAGGTAGAAATTTTTGAAACATCTGCCCTTGAATCCCGAACATCACCTGCCCTCGGAGCCACATGTACTATCCTGCTAGTAGATTCGGTAAGCTTAATAATATGTTCAGCAAGCTCGCGAACTGTCACGCTTTTTCCCATAGCCACATTGAAGGCCTGTCCATCCCCGTATTCAAGTGCTAAAGCATTTGCTCTGACTACATCTTTGACATGCACGAAATCTCGACTTTGAAACCCATCCCCATATATAACAAGGTCTTCTCCCTCACGTGCCCTCTCAAGGAAAATAGGAATAACGGCTGCATATTGAGATGCAGGGTTTTGACGAGGGCCATAAACATTGAAATAACGCAAGCAGGTTGTTCTAAGCCCTTTATCCTTATAAAACATCCTTGCTAAGTACTCCCCGTCGAGTTTTGAAATAGCATAAGGAGAAGTCGGCTCAGGATACATATCTTCACTTTTTGGAAGGATCGGGTTGTTCCCATAAACAGCAGCTGAAGATGCAGTTACAAATTTATCAACTTCAGCTTTAACGCAGGCCTGTAACACATTGAGTGTTCCAAGAGTGTTGATCCGGAAAGCCTCAGCAGGTCTTTCACAGCTTAGAGGTACAGATACAAGAGCTGCTTCATGGAAAACATAGTCCATTCCAGAAACTGCTTTTTCAACTGAAGAATAATCACATATGTCTCTTTTAATAAACTCCATATTTTTAGACTGTACTATATTTGAGATAAAACCAGTAGCAAGGTTATCTATGATTCTGACAGTATGCCCGGCTTCTGCAAAATACTCAGCTATATGGGAGCCTATAAAACCTGCTCCCCCTGTAACCAATACTTTCATGCTTTCAGGAAAGGAGAAATACAAAATAAAATTTTCTATGCTCGTCCTGAAATTTATGCATGGAGTGAAAATATTTTGGGATATGCCAAAAATAACTCCGGATGGGAACACATCAATCAATGAAAAAAATTTCATGTGAAAACTACCTATGTTTAAAAAAATAAATACAAAAAAATTACAATGGATAAAAATGTGGAGCTCAAAAGAAGAACACGATAGAATGAATTTATCAAACTCGGAATTGAAATTTCATGATCGAAAATAATACTATATATATCTTTTATATGATCTAAAATTAAATCACCTCCTATTTTTTTGTAACATGAACACCTGAAAAGATAAGTATGGTTCGGAAAAGCTGCAAAAGATGTCAAATTAATGAAGTAAGTAAATAAGTATAAATTCAAAGAAGATAGATTATAAAAAATTTTAGTAGTGGTGAAGATGGCAGAAAGAAGACAAACTCCTAAGGATCTGCTCCTCGTTGCAGGTCTTGTACTTTTTATTGATATCTTAGTGCTTGTGCCTGCGCTTAATGGAAGCTTCCTACGCACATATTTAGGTATTCTACTGGTGCTTTTCTTGCCTGGTTATGCCCTGACTGGAGCCATCTTCCCGGCAAAAAAGGACATCGAGGGAATTGAGAGAGCTGTAATCTCCCTTGGACTCAGTATTGCAATAGTCCCAATAATGGGACTTGTACTGAACTATACTATATGGGGAATCCAGGAAATTACTATATTAACTAGTCTTTCGGTTTTCATACTCCTAATGTGCGCAATTGCATACCATAGGAGAAGCTTGCTGCCTGAAGAAGAGGCTTTTGAAATTCCATTCAAAGATTTTTTTCTGAGAATGAAACTCGAAATCACGAAAAAGCCTGAATCCAAAATTGACAGAATTTTCGCAGTTCTTCTGGTCCTTTTAATCATTACCTCTGTTGTCGGTCTGGCTCATATAATCGGAAATCAAAAAGAGAGAGAGCATTTTACCGAGTTTTACATCCTTGGAGCTAATAAATCAGCAGATGGCTATCCTACACATTTGGTACTGGGTAAAAATGAGACCGTTATTGTAGGAATAGTAAATCACGAATACAGGCCAGTAGATTATACAATGGAAATGAGACTTGAAAATCAATCGCTGCGTCTTTCAGAGAACCAAAAACAAATAAGCATTGCACATAATATGTCATGGATTGAACCAGTAACTTTCACTCCATCCTTCAAAGGAAATAATATGAAGCTAGAATTTCTACTGTTTAATGAAACAGAAAAGCAAACGCCTTATCGAAATCTGCATCTTTGGATTAACGTTACTAAGGAGACCTGAAAATGGTATCATTAGACTCTCCACCGTCTGAGATAGAAATCAAAAATATCGCTTTGCTGGAACCAGTGAAAACTTTTGAAATTTTAACCGAAGAAAAGATCGAATTCTTGAAAAAGATGTTCTACACAGGGACCCCTATAATTACGATCATTTTGTCCGAACTGTTGATTTTCGAAGGAAGGTTAGAAGAGGCTGTTATAGCTTACACCTTGCTCCTATTAATCCTTTCATTTTCTATAACAGTCATAAAAAAACCGGAAGTACGCGAAATTCACCAGGCTTTTCTGCTTTTGCCAATTTTTCGCCTGGTAAACCTTTCAATGCCAATTTTTTCCGAGATTAATCTTTACTCTTTTGTATTCATTTATGCACCCCTGACAATTCCTTTAGTAATCGCTATCAGCTATCAGAAAACCACATTTGGGAAAAAAGAATATATTTCTAAAAAAATATTGAGTCAAGTGCCTCTAGCCATCCTTACAGGCCTGGTTTTTGGGGAAGCAGGATATATGGTAATTGGAAACAGATCCCTTATCCAAGACCTCTCTCCAGCAAATGTACTTTTATTCATAATCATAATGATATTTATAGTAGGTTTGATAGAGGAATTTATTTTCAGGGCAATCCTCCAAAAGAGGCTGGAAAAGTTATTAGGGTCGACAGGTGGAATCCTTCTAGCAAGCCTTCTTTTTGGAATAATGCACTCTGGTTATGGTACTCCTTTCGAAATGGTATTTGCTTTCTTTGTAGGGGGTTTTCTTGGCTATTGTTTTCATAGGACCAAGAGCCTTCCATTTGTAATAATGATTAATGGCTTGATAAACATTTTTTTGTTTGGGATAATTCCAAACTTAGGCCCAGGACTGGGGTTGATGTAAAAATGTGGTTTTCTGAACAAATTTGGAGACTGATACATTTGAAAAGTTAAATTCAGAGAAAACGGGAAACTCAACTAAAGATTTAGCATAGGACTATATGAATATTCTTAATAGTTCTAAGCAAATATTATTTCTCAACATTGTTTGGATCTTTTTTGCTTTGACATTGGAGCAGGTGTTGGAGCGGGTGTAAAGTTGAATGACGAGTACCAATAAATTACCCAAAAGCAGCTTCATGGTGTTATGAGTATTTAGTTGTAATTCAATGTCTATTTATAGTGGTGATCAAAAAATAACGACAAATCAAAGTGGTTGGAATTTGATTGCTAATGGGCCTAAGTATGGTATAATCAATGACATTCGATAGTTTGCTGGGTTATCAGGATACAGAAGTTGTCGATGGCGGAGAAATTGAAACAAAAATAATATGTTTAGTAAAAGGATAGCCGACCAAAGATCCTTTCAAAAGCGACTTATTTTTTGAAATTATATATAGGGTGTCAGTTATCATGGCTTATAAAAGGAAAACAGCCGATGCTCAGTAAATCAGGTTGTGGTGCAAAAAATCTGGTTTTTTCACAAAATCAGTGTAAACTTTCACAATTATACAAATTAAGCATTCTCATCATCAGGTAAACGATACACAACGGTAATAATTATAGTATCAAACTGCAGAAATATTATTTTTGCATCACAATCGAAATTTGTGCAACGGAACTTTCGTTGAATGCAGTGTCGAGACGATTCTTAGCCGGTGATGATTTTGTTTGCTTATCCAACTCAAAATAAGCATCTATTGATTTTCTTATTACATTTCCCGTTTTAGTAAGTATAGCAGCTACAAATAAATCTGCTGAAAATCCAATGATAATCTGTGTGAGTAGTCCAAATCCATTTCCTAAATAGAGACAAACTAAACTCAGATTCAATCAGGTCTCTCAGAAAAAATGAGAAAATCAAATTTGGGGAAATACAGAAAAAAGCTGCATTCAATTTTTGATGAAAATTAAATACAATCAAAGAAATATAACTGGGGCAATATATATGTTGTCAAAAGGAAGTTTAGAGAGGTACTTCGGCCAAGATAGTTCCATAATCGAGTTAAATGAGTAAAACTTAAACTGATAGTCTATAACGTAAAAAAAGATAGTAAAAATAATTCGCATTAAATTAAGGATTTCTACAGAGCACCTCTGTCAGCATTAATTCATGACTTTAAAACTCACAGAAGAAAACAGAACTATTAATATTATTATATACTATGAATATTATCAATTTGTCCTAATTTTCTTAAAATTATTTCGAGGCTGGAACAAAATCTATAAAACTAAAAGCCATCAATTCAATAAAGGGGTCCAAAATGTTAATTGAAAATGAAAACGGAGAAATGTACTTAAAAATTGCGATGTTTGCCTATTTTGTAGTTCTCTTTTTGACCCTTCGGGACGTCCGGATCTTTAAAAGGACAGGCTATCGCTCCTACAAAAAAGGAGCTCTAAAGGGACTTGCAGCTTCTACATCGATACTGATAGGAGCAATTATTGTTGGGACAAATGTATCTCTAGGCCTGCTATTTGTTTTTATAGGGCTCTATATTAACCGCAAAGGTGGAAGAGAGTACGTTTTCACTGATGCAAGTATCCTTGACCGTTTTCTTGGAAAGACGGATTATATAAAAAAAATTGAAGATCAAATGCAAAAAGAGTGCCAGGATTTAAGCATTTGAATCTTCACAAACTCAGAAACATTTTAAACATATTAATTGATAAAAAACTATATAAAAATTGGATTTATATCGTAAAACCTATTCGAATGTACGATTTTGATAGCATTAACTTGGTATGAAAGTACATGAAATCATTTTTATTACGCATTCTTTTTGGCTTCTATTACCATAAATGTTATTACACTAATTACACTACGAATTATTTTTATTCATTTACCAAATGAGAATATCTCGATCTCAACAATTATTTCTTTCATTAATTTCTCCATTTTCTTAATCTCATAAATTTTAGCATTTGTTATAAGATGTCACATTAGTGTGGCAATTTTCCTTGCTAGAATAATAATTGCCCTGCTGGATGTGATCAAAAGAAAGTTATCTTATTTAATAGGTTTAAAATAGTATATGGGAAAACGAAAATTCACGATCATGAAAATATGCTAAATGTCACATGATTTATACTCATGCTAACATATAGTTATTAAAATTTTATTATAAGGGATAATAATAATTTGCGATTCTAGGATATTAAGCATATGAAAATGGAAGAAGCACTTGATGTAGAAATATGCATGCAAACAATAAATAAATGATGTAGTAAAAGTGAACATTAAGAAGTCTAGTAACTATATATATTATCAAAACATCAGATAAATAAAAATGGTAGATCAAATTATTTGTTTCTTATTTATATTTCTACTTATATTATATTATATTATATGCATAATTAAAATATATACATATAATATGCGTAACAACATGCAATTAAAGCTTTAAAAATTAAACGAAATTTATCAAAAGTTAGAGGCATAAACAAATGGGGAAACAGTTATTTAGCAACGAAAGAAAGAAGTTGGCTATTTTGCTGGTGGTCTTTTGTTCAATTTTCGTTTTATCTGTAGCTTCGGCAGCTCCTATACAAAGTTCATCTCCGAAGGCAACATATGCATATATTACGAACGATGGAAGTAACAATGTATCGGTTATTGATACATCCACTAGCACTGTTATTGCCACTGTTGATGTAGGATCATCGCCTGAAGGTGTCACAGTCACACGTGATGGAACAAAAGTATATGTTGCTAACGAGGGCAGCAACACTGTATCTGTAATTGACACTGCCACAAAAAAGGTTACAGAGACGATAGATGTAGGATTCTGTCCTGCGGGAGTTGCAGTAACTCCGGATGGAACAAAGGTATATGTGACAAATTCAGGAGACAACAATATCTCTGTGATTAATACAGCAATCAACGGGGTTACAACCACGGTGAATGTGAACGGGGAACCCGAAGGAGTTGCAGTCAACCCAATGGGAACAAAGGCATATGTGGCAATTTACGATAGCAACAATGTCTCTGTAATTGACATAGCTACAAACAAGGTCACAGCCACTGTGGAAGTGGGACTAGGGCCTAAGGGAGTTGCGATCACACCAAATGGAAAAAAGGTATATATCACAAACCAAGAAAGTAGCTGTGTATCTGTAATTGATGCAGCTACAAACAATGTTACAGCCACGATAGATGTAGGAAATACTCCTTGGGAAGTTACAGTCAAACCTGATGGAACAAAGGTATATGTGGCTAATGAGGGAAGTGGGACAGTTTCTGTAATTGATACCTCCACTAACACCGTTGCAGCAACAGTAACTATAGGATCTAATCCTGTAGGAGTTGCAATCACCCCTGACGGAACAAAAGTATATGTGACAAATCCTGGGGACAATACGGTTGTAATAATCGACACCGCAACAAACACAGTTACATCCAAGATGAATGTAGGAAACATGCCTTTTGCCTTAGGGGAATTTATTGGTCGACCTGCTACATAAAACGGTTTTTATAATTCTCACATCCGCAATCAATGCTGCATCCACGGTACCTGCAGGAAGCTTGTCTATTACCTTTGGACAGTTAATAGTATGGAAACTATATTTCGTAAAAAATTTTGTTATAGGCATACCTTCTTTCTGGCAAAGTACCTCTCAAAAATGAGATTAACATAGTTGTTATACATGCACCTGTTTCTTGGTCTTCAAACTTTGGCAATGACAGCCCTCAAATAACTGAGAAGCTGTGCATAAATGCAATAAGTGGGAAATCATACTTTACTTTAATACCAAAAAACTTTGTATTTAGTAGGCCGACAAAATTAAAATATATCAGAAAAAATTTTGATAAATATTTAAACATTTAATTATTGGAAATTTGAAATCCCTCAAAAAGAATTTTTACTTTTGAAAACTCTTACTAATTTGACTATGAAGGAGAATACAAACTTATCATCCATTTGGAGCCAAATTTTATGAAATTGATTAATTAATTGATTTAAAAAAAAATCTTTCCGTATAAATTTGAGCCCATTAACAAAAATTTTATAGAAGCTGACGTGTAGATGAAGTAATCGCTTTTTTTAAAATGATTGCTCTAAATCAATGGAATGATCTTTAGATATTGAAGCATAGAAACAATGTACAATCGATTTTTTTTCAGGAGATTTCTTGATTTCTCTTATTTTATACAGGTAATACAACAGTCTTATCATTCACAAAAAGAATAAATGATAACTTCAAAGAAAAATGAAATGAAAATATTTACAAAGTATACTTTATTTTCCTGGCTTGAAAATTAAAATGGGGCTGATTCCGGACTTAATTTTTATCCAATCAGATCCTGGAGATGCATAAGCGGATAAAATCTCGAGAAAATGAATCAAAAACATTTACGCGCTTTAAATCTATAATCAAGTGCAATAACCTATATTTTTAATGAATGCTTATATACTTCTTTAAAAATTGAATTAAGAAGTTATACGCATAGTTTTTTATTGAAAAACTTATTTATGGAAAGATTGCGCTTCAGCATAGTGACCATTAATTCTCAAATATTTTAGGATATTAATTGTATCGGATCTATGACTTGTTCTTATTTTTACAAAAAAATGATGCAGGCTGCCTCCTGACTCGATTAGAAAGGCCAAATAAATCTTAATTTATATGGGAATTAATTATTAATAATCTTGCAGTTAATTGATTGCATATGGCCGAGAAAAAAATTGATGAATCTTCACTCAAAAACAAAGGTTTCCTGTCACAGAGGCAAAACAACATTTTTTCAATGCGACTTAAAGTTGTGGGTGGAACGGTGGGAGTCAAAAAATTACGGGCAATTGCGGATGTTGCAGAAAAATACGGTTCTGGTTCCATCCATTTAACTTCAAGGCAGCAAATTGAAGTTCCTTTTGTCAAACTTGAAAATGCGGAAAAAGCAAGTTATGAGCTTGAAATGCAGGGGATTTTAGGAGGTTCTTCTGGGAAAAAAGTACGGGCAATTATTGCCTGTCATGGGAATACCGTCTGTAAATATGGGTTAATTGATTGCCAGAGACTTGCTTACAAGATCGATGAGAAATATTTCGGTGAATCTGTCCCTAAAAAATTCAAGATTGCAATCACAGGCTGCCCTTCTGCTTGTGCAAAACCTCAGGATAATGATTTTGGAATTATGGGTGTGACAAAACCCAAAATTCTTGAAGAGAATTGTATTGGTTGCGAGAGCTGTGAAAAAGCTTGTAAAATGGGAGCAATAATAGTCAAGGAAGAGGAAGTCATGATATACAGGGAAAAGTGCATTCTTTGCGGAGCCTGTATTATAGCCTGTCGAAAAGACGCATTGAGAGCAGAACAAATCGGATATACGATTTTTGTTGGAGGGAGTATGGGCCGCAAATCAAGGCACGGAGTCAAAATTTTTGAACTCGTTAGTGAGGAGCAGCTTTTTTCAATTCTTGAAAAAACTATCGATTATTACAGAAAAGAAGGTCTTGAAGGGGAAAGGTTAGGAGAACTTTTTGACAGGCTTGGGATAAACAGATATAAGCAAGGACTTATTCCCTTAAGTTGTCTGAAAAATGAGGTATCTTAAAAAAATTGAACGAAAGATTAGCGTTTTTGATTACTTTTTGGGTTTTTGATTGATTGCAGTCAATAACTAGTGAAATTAATTGTAAGTTTTGGCAATCCCAGAAGAAATTAAAAGTCTTAGAATTAATCACTTGGATGGTAAAATTTAATAAATTTCTGTAAATAGAAAAATCAGAGGTAAATCGAAATCCTGTATAAAAGCTAAAATAAACTACGAGCCGAAAGTAAAAAAGAAGTGGTAAGGGGGATTTGAGTTCCCAGTATTTCAATTAAATTCGTAGTTGCACATGATCCCCTCAGGATCAAAACATAGATTACAGGATACACACATTGCCTTTTTAGCCTCTCCAGACTTAAGTTTTAAAATGAGATCAGGCTCGCAGATAAATGACCTGCTCATGGAAACCATATCAGCAAATCCTCCTTCAAGCAGGTACTTCATAACAGAAAGGGGCCGAATGCCCCCTATAAGCATTACGGGGATATCTACTGCTTTTTTTATTGCTTTAGAATATTCTCTGAAATATGCTTCTTCAGCTGGAGAATTAATTGCGGTTCTTAAAGTTGTTCCACCTGCCTCACTTATCCCTCCGCTAACCTCAATTGAGCACACTCCAGCTTTCTCCAGAAGTTTTGCAGTCTCCACAACCTACAAAATAGTAATTCCAAGCTCTGTTTTTTGCGAACCCGGCTTAAAATCATCCGTTACATTCAATTTGACAAAAATAGGAAAATCAGATCCAGCTAGTTTTTTTATTCGCTTGACAATCTCTGTTACTATTCTTGCCAGATTTTCCACTGAGCTACCCCAGCGATCAGCTCTCCTATTTGTATAGGGGGAAATGAAATTACTTAAAAGGAAGCCATGAGCACAATGAAGCTGTACGCCGTCAAAACCTGCTTTCTTTGCCCGGATGGCCGCTTTTGTAAAGGCCTCGATTACTTCCAGTATTTCCTTTTAAGTCATTTTCCTAGGTACAACTCCCGATAGTTCATCTTTGATTTCCGAAGGAGCCATCGGGACTGGATATTCTTCAAAAATTGCTGCCTGTTTCCCTCCATGCATTATCTGAAGTACAATTTTGCTTCTGTACCTGTGCACCATTTCGGTTATCTTCATATAGGGTTCAATAAAACGATCATCATAGATCCCTTGCTGGTAAATTACACTCTGTCCACTAGGAAGTACAGAAGAAAAGCCTGTTATGATCAACCCGACGTCATTTTTTGCAAATTCCTCGTAGAGATTGCCTAACTTTGGAGTGGGCTTTCTATCTTTTTCAGCCATGGATTCATGTGTTGCGGATTTTACAAATCTATTCTGGAGATTTATGTTACATAAGGTGATTGGATCAAAAATCATGGAAATAATAAGAGAAAGGGCAGGATAAATAATTATCTAGCATTCCTAAAAAAGAAAGTTTTTGCCCAATAACTTTTTGATAAGTCGATCATTCCATTTATATAAGAAAACAAACTGAAGCCTTTCCATACCCGCCAATAAATGACTTAATCTCAGCTCTACAGTAGGTTTCGAATTTTTCCTTGGTAGACTCCCATTCTACTCAAAAGAGGGCTGAATTAGTTCCACATCTGCTAATTTGTTTATTGCAAAGTAATAGTAGGACAAACCTTAGTTTTTGTGGAATTTCACAAGAAAAAAATGAACCTTTATTTTAATTAAATTTGATATAGTTAAATCTGGGGAATAAGAACAAAAATATCTATCGTAAATAAAATTTTTTATTAGTTTAGGTGATCAGGTTGATCTTAGATGTCAAAAAGGTAATCTTTTGAGCTGCGGGGGGAAATGTATACAGCTCGATCAAATACCTACTTGAGTATATGGGGTTACACACCATGTGCAATTAGATTTAATTAATTATATTCTTTTATTAATATATTATACGGCTCTAAATTAATCAATATTAACATTATGTTGTCAGTCCCATGAATTATAATCTAGGGAAGCCTTTCCAGATAATCAATAAATCACGTGATCTCAATCCCTATAACAAGTTTTTTGAGTGTTATTTAAGGGATACCTTATTAGACTCAAGAAAATGTCCTACACTGGCTTCACATGCGTTCTTAGTTGACTAGAGTTTATCCAAATGGTGAATAGTGGCATGGTGTAATACTTATAATCGATCCACATAATTCGGCTATTGATTCCAATTTTGTATTGTTTCTTGTAGGACTAAGTACTTTGATAGCATTCTCTATCCATCATTGTTTTTGGACAGTTATGTTCTACCTTACAATGCAACTTTTCTTGGCTTATATCCTAATTCAGATTAAAAGTTATTTCCTGAATAGCTTTTTCCAATTTAAAAATTTATTGCATTTATGGAGCTTTGAAAGTTCAGATAAATTTTAAAAATAATACCCAAATTTGTTCAACAAATTAAAAAATATAATTTTCAAGTAGGTAAATTTTATTTATAAAGTGAAGTATTAATTCTTGTACATTTGTTTAGTTTTTTTCAGTCGAAAAATGACTGTTCTTCGTCCTTTTCTGTCATTGCAAAACAGGATTTTTTTGTATCACTATCCACAGATTGTATAGCAAAATCTATCCATTCATGAAAGCTGGATTTATTCATAATTGGATTTTCATAATACGAATTCATTTAGGCTCTTCAAAAAGAGTAGGATACTTCTTTTTTAATGGCATGAGAAGCTCTTTGTCTAATTTTGTGTCATAAAGTGTTTTCACTTTAGAAAGCTGAAAAATTGATAAATTCTGAGTTCCCTTAAGGTTAGCTACTATAAGATAAGCCCCTTCAAGATTAGCCTCTTTAAGGTTAGCTTCTTGAAGGTCAGCTCCATAAAGGTTAGCTCCCCGAAGGTTAGCTCCTTGAAGATCAGCTCCATAAAGATTAGCCTCTTGAAGATTAGCTCCTTGGAGGCTAGCCTCTTTAAAGTTAGCCAAATGGAGTTTAGCCAATTGAAATGTTGTCATTTCAATGTTGGCTTTTATAAGGTTAGCTCCTTGAAGGTTAGCCTCCGTGAGGTCAGCATAAAAAAGATTAGCTCCCCCAAGGTATGCTCCTTGAAGATTAGTTCCTTGAAGATTAGCTCCTTGAAGATTGGCCCCTATAAGGTTAGCCCTCATAAGGTTAGCTCCTTCAAGGTTAGCTCCTTGAAGATTAGCTCCTTGAAGATTAGCCCCCATAAGGTCAGCTCCTTGAAGGTCAGCTTCTGGTAAGTCTTTTCTCTCGAAAATATCCATTTACAATTATCGGCTTTGAACTAAAATAAACTTTATTATACTAGGAAGATATCTTCTGCTCTTCAGTAGTTAGTTTTTAAAATTGTATCCATTTTTATAGTTTGGTTCTACGAAGCCCGCACAAAATAATAGCTGCGTTCTTAAGATAAAACAGTGACCTTTCCCAAATTTCACGCTCAACTTTTATTGATTTCTTGCTCTTCAAAATTTAAAATAACAATTTTTTTGTTTTTAATTTGTTATATGGATTTTAGGAAAAACGATGTGTTTTTTCAAATTCAGTTAAAATAATTTCGGCTGAAACTGAGAAAATATACGGATCTATTTTAGATTAGTGGAACTTACGCACTTTTGGATCAAATAAACTACAACAAACACTATGAATTTTAATTTGGATTTTGAATAGTTAATGCCTGGAGCTATTGATATTTCAATTCAATTTCATGGTCATCGATTAAGGAATAAATCTGCTTTATTAAACATATTTTATAATAATAATTTTATTAAAATAATGTCATTACAGGATCTCAAATTAGCTCTTTAAACTCCTTCTAATTAAATGCTCGTTTCTTTTAAAATTCATAGCCGAGCGGTAGCATCGATACATATCAATTCATTCGCCAACCTATTAGCTCACTTGGTCAGAATCCAGGCAGCTTCGTGTAGATAAACAACATTGAGTTCATTGTTCTGAGCGTTGTCCTTTCCCTGCATCTTACCAAGTTTAGATTCCTGCAAAGGTAAACGAAAAACCTACTTTTCCTTGATGAATCCACAAATAATTCGTTCGCCACTGTTTCCAGAAGGGTTTGTCGTCTCGTTATCAGGATTAACATGGATAACCAATGATATGACCTTGGCTGTAAATAGCGCGGTTGGCCCAGGTGACAATGTCACAAGGTTGGTGGTGATATTCAGATGTCCTATAACATCCTTACCCACTTTTAGGTTGGACAAATATAAGCATAAATCGTAGTTGCAGCCATTAGCATCGCTGAGATAATCATTCGTAATAATAATCCAGCTTTCATCAGCTTATAACTCCAAGAGTTTTCTATAGGTTAGTAATCAGAATTATCTAGTATATCATAATAGATATCACCCAATTAAATTTTTGTAATTTAAATAATTACAAACAGATCTATATTTATAACGTAACCTGAAAAATTTTGATCCAATTTCCAAAGTTATTTTACTTTTCAGTCGCTCTGGCACGCTCTTCGGTGGTCATGTTTGCAAGGCGCTCAACTTCGTTTATATCAAGTCCGAGGCCCTTAGCCACGCGGCTTCCATAGTCTAGATCAGCTTTGAAGAATAGGGCTGTCTGCCTGAGTTGTATATGTTTTTGGGCAGCTGACATATGGGATAGAATGTTTCCTATTAGGTTTGCACGGTCTTGATCTGTCATGACATCACGGTACAGATTGCCGGGCTGTACAAAGTCATCGTTAGGGTATCTATAAGGCGTACGAGCTGCGAGTCCCGATACTTCGAATGGGGGTTCCAGAAAACCAGGATCTTGAACAAGACCACCAAAACTATTTGGCCAGTAATTGGGTCCGCTGCCACTATTGGTATTAACACGCACGAATCCATCACGCTGATAATTATTTTCAGGTGAGTGCTTTGGAGCATTTACAGGGATCAGGTGATTATTTGGACTAAGACGGTGGATATGAGTGTCATGATAAGAAAAAAGCCTTGCCTGCAATATCTTGTCTGGAGAAATGCCAATGCCCGGCACAAGGTTTGAAGGATTAAAGGCTGCTTGCTCCACTTCAGCGAAGTAATTTGTTGGATTCCTGTTTAATACAAGCTTACCTATCTTAATGGGCGAAAAATCTTAATGTGGCCATACCTTGGTGATATCCCTAATATCAAAACGATAATTTTCAGCCTGTTCAGAGATCATTATTTGCATTTCTAGAGTCTAGGAAGGATAATCTCCTCTCCGGATAGCCTCATATAGATCCCTCATGGCATGGTCAGGATCAGTTCCACTTAATTTTTCAGCTTCCTCACGAGTCAAGTTTTTTATACCCTGGTCAGTCTTGAAATGATACTGCATCCAGAAATATTCATCTTTATCATTGTACCACTTGTATGTATGGCTCGAGTAACCATTCATGTTCCTGAAGGTCGCAGGCGTACCCCTATCTGAGAAAAGGATGGTAACATGGTGAATTGATTCCGGAGTTCAGGAAAGGAAATCCCAGAACATGTCTGGATCTTTGCAATTCGTAGCAGGATTACGTTTTTGTGTGTGGATAAAATCAGGAAACTTCAAAGGATCTCGGATGAAAAAAATAGGAGTGTTATTGCCCGTTAGGTCATAATTCCCCTCTTCAATATAGAACTTAAGGGCAAACCCACGTGGATCACGAGCAGCGTTAGCTGAATCCCTTTCACCGTTGACTGTGGAAAAACGAGCGAAAACCTCAGTACGTTTACAGACTTATGAAAAAAATTTTGCTTTGGTGTATTTGGTCACGTCCGCAGTTACGTCAAAGTAACCCCCGGCTTCTGCACTTTTGGTATGTGCTACACACTCAGGAATACGTTCACGATCGAAATGGCTAAGTTTATCAAGCAGATGAATGTCCTGCATAAGAACAGGACCATGTTCCCCGGCTGTAAGGCTATTCTGATCATCACCCACGGGGATTCCAAAACCAGTAGTTAACAACTTGGAAGATTTTATTTCACTCATTTGTATTTCACTCTTATTATTCGTATTTAACTCCCATTAATCCTTTAGTTACTCACCAACACCGAAAGCGACTTTAAGTTTAAGATCGTCTTCATGACAAAGAGATGTGCGTGTTATCGTTGCTTTGAACTTATATTACTTTGTAGTACCGTGTTCTTCAATCCAGTTCGCTCTTAAAAGAATAGAAGCGGACATTCCTATCAACAGGCCCAGAATACGCCGTCAACCATGCACGCACTCATAGGATACGCTCGTTGCGTCACCTTGATTTTGCTATCAAGCTTATAAATAACAACTGTGAAATCGTCGGTGGTTATCAATTAATCCCTTTTAGACTGATGGATAGTATCACCCATCTCATAAAAATTATTTTCACTTTGAAAAGCAAAATCTGCTGACTCCCTAACTTTTCGACTACTTCCTTTTGATTTTTGATCCACGCAAAAATAAAGACCTGCTATATTTATGGGGTTTTGATTGATTGCGATCAATTGCCAGTGAAATTAATAGCAAATCGTAGTGATCATAGAAACTAGTAAAAAGATTTTCAACCCATAACCCATTCAATAAATACACAAATCAGTATTCGAATCGGTCATCCATTATTTCCTATTCATTAGCTTTAAGCTACAAAGTACAATTACTCTCTTATTTATTTTAAATCAATTATACAAAAAATAGTTTTTGAATAAAACTTACTGTCCCATAAAATATTTTAGAATCAAACAATAATTTAATATTAATCATATATTTATTTTTCCAGGAAATAATTACAAATTTAACATTTATTTTTTCGTAAAAAAGTAATACAGATTAGTTTGATATAATGTTCGTTATTCAGTAGTACCCAATTGGCCGGTTGACATTTTAGGTATTAAGTTTCCAATTAAAAATGATCGCATCTCATGTATTGGAACAGATCTACCATAACCACCAAATCGCAGAGAAGAAAAATTAGAAACCGCTTGAAAAAAAATTACACCTAGGAGGATAATTAGAAGGAAAAAAATATGGGGATAGTTAAAACTAACTTATTACCTCGGTTTGAGAATACAAAAATTGATTAAGGACTTCGCTTTCATTCATTCTGATCCGGGCTATAAAAAGCGAGAAAACCGCGAGAGAATAAAGCAAAAATACAAAGAAACAACACTGGACACTGATACAAAGTGTTAAGTAAGCCAATTGAAAATAAAAATAGTATTAATTAGGGATAGCATAAACTATCTTTAGAATCAAAAAATAATTACGAGCAAAGAAAAAAAACCTGATCAAAACAGTTATTAGTAAGAAAAATTTGAATGTGATTCTAACAGTGAATAAATTAGGAGGTGAATCAGAATGCTTAGTATTAAGTTTTTGTTTCATTTTAACATTTTTGAGATTTAATTTTACATGCAGTACTAAATATTTAAACCATCATCCATATCTATCTATAAAATACGATATCAAAAATTTGATCTAAACTTAAAAAATAAAAATCTAAATAGAGGATTATCTATCAAATTAGATCATATAAAATGAGTCAAAAATTTGTTGAAAAGAAATATCACTTTTTCATTCCTCTAAAATGTGAAAATTCCCTTCCAAAATTAAAATTAAACTGTCAAATTATGGCTGGTAAATATAACTGGAAAATGGAACTAGAAATTATAAAAATTAAACCGGAAAATATGTCAAATTAGCAAAAATAATTAAAAGGCTATAAGGTAAACTCTTTGAGTTATTCCTTCAAACCTTTCAAAAGAAATTCACGTGCCGTTTTTGCGTCTGCTGTGCCTTTTGTTTTTTTCATAACCTGCCCTACCAGAAAGTTCAGGGACTTTTCTGCACCACCTAGGTAGTCCTGTATTGCACCTGTGTTTTCAGCGATAGTTTCTGCAACAGCCTTACCTACGATATCATCTTCAGCTTTGGATAGCCCTTTTTCTTCTATAATCTGGGATGGAGATTTCCCTCCCTTGCCATCCAAGATGCTACGGATGACCTCAATCGCAGATCTGTCACTTATTTTGCCTTCGGCAAAAATGGGGACCAGTTCTACCATATCGGAGACCTTAAAGGAATTTTGTATTTCTGTGCCTTTTGTATTGATGAAGAAGATCTTCTTTCCATCGTAAGAGGAAATTGCAAGGTCGCGGTAATTTAACTCACCGAGTAAAACATCTGCAGTCCAAGTAGCTGCAATTTTCGGATCCACACCTTTTGCACAAACGCTTTCATAAAAGTCGGCGAGCATTATCTTGGACGTGAGGGCTTTTGCATGCATATCAGTGATACAGTATTCTTCTATGAAACGCACACGTTTGGCATCTGGAAGTTCCGGAAAAGTTTCCCGGACAGAAGAAATCCAGCCAGCTACACGCGTAGGCATAAGGTCAGGCTCGCGAAAGTAGCGGTAGTCTTCTGCTTCTTCTTTTGTCCTCAAGGAAATTGTCACGCCTCGCCCCTCATCGAAGTGGCGAGTCTCCTGAATGATTTTTCCACCGCGGAGGATTACGTTCTTCTGGCGCATGATCTCGTAAAGAAGGGCTCTTTCAACTCCTTTATGGGAGGAGATATTTTTGATTTCAACGCGAGTGCCCCAGTAGACTGAAATGTTTGCATCCATACGCATTGCCCCTTCCAGATTTCCATCAAAAATATCCAGATATTCAAGGATGTTCCTGAACTTGTCAAGGAACCGTCTGGCTTCCTTGGGGGTGCGCATATCGGGTTCTGTGACGACTTCAATCAAGGACATTCCTGATCTATTGTAGTTTATAAGAACTCCTTTGGACTTTTCAATGCTTCCCAAGTGAACAAGCTTGCCAGGGTCTTCTTCCATGTGAGCTCTGGTGATCCCAATTACATGTTCCCCATTTTCTCCCTCGATCATAACTTTTCCTTTGTTCACTATTGGAAAGTCATACTGTGTGACCTGAAAACCTTTTGGAAGATCTGGATAGAAATAGCTCTTTCTGTGGAACTGAGTCTCTTCAGCAATTTCTCCTTCTAGAGCAAGTCCTACCTTAATTGCGGCTTCGACTGCTTTTTTATTCAGGACAGGTAGTGTTCCTGGCAAGCCCAGGCAAATAGGACAGGTATGAGCATTCGGAGCTGCATTATGATAATCAGAAGAACAACCACAGAACATTTTGGTCTTAAGCTTGTTTAGCTGGACATGAATTTCAAGACCAATTCTGATACCTTCAGGGTTTTCGTAGACCATTTATGCCACCTCTAAGGGTCTTTTTGTGTGGTAATCAGTATTCTGCTCAAACGTGTACGCAGCTCTTAGGACGGTCAACTCTTCAAAGGGCTTCCCTATTATCTGAAGCCCAATTGGAAGGCCACCAGTAAAGCCACATGATATGGAAATGGATGGTACACCTGCAAGATTTATCGGGCAGGTATTCACATCTGAGAGATAGAGAGTTAGAGGATCTTCAATTTTCTCCCCGATCTTGAAAGCAGGATTCGGCATAGTCGGGGCCATTAGAAGGTCATATTTTGCAAGAGCTTTATCAAAATCCTGTTTCACAAGGGTTCTGACCTTCAAAGCTTTTAAATAATATTTATCATGATAACCCGCAGAAAGAGCATAAGTTCCTAGAAGAATTCTTCTCTTCACCTCTGTACCAAAGCCCTCAGCTCTTGTCTTTGAAACCATAGCATTCCAGTTTTCGCCGTTTTCTCTAAATCCATAGCGTGTTCCATCAAAACGGGCAAGGTTTGAAGATGCCTCACTCATTGCAATAATATAGTATGAAGCAAGAGCATACTTTATATTAGGCATTGAAACCTCTTCCCAGGTCGCTCCAAGACTTTCATATTTGTGTATAGAATTCCATACCGCCTTTTCAACATCTGGGTGAATACCTTCTCCAAAAAACTCTTTTGGAATCCCTATCTTCAGACCTTTTACATTATTAACCAAAGCTTTCTGATATGCTATTTTTCTATCAATTGAAGTAGAATCTCTGCGGTCATAGCCTGCAATAACATCCATGAGAATTGCGATATCTTCTACGTTGTTAGCGAGAGGACCTACCTGTTCGAGGGAATTTGCATAAGCAATCACTCCATACCTGGAAACCACCCCATAGGTTGGTTTGAGCCCAACAACGCCGCAGAAAGCTGCAGGGCAGCGTACAGATCCGCCAGTATCAGAACCAAGTGCAAAAGGCGCTTCCCCCGCTGCAACAACAGCTGCACTGCCTCCAGAAGATCCCCCGGGTACCCTTTCAAGGTCCCAGGGATTTGCAGTAGGTCCAAAATAGCTGGTTTCCGTAGAGGATCCCATTGCAAATTCATCCATATTTGTTTTCCCAAGGATTACGGCGCCTGCAACAAGAAGCTTTTCTACAACATGGGCATCGAATGGTGGAATATAGCCATCAAGGATTCTCGAACCACAGCTATTTGGGAGCCCCTTTACGGAAATATTATCCTTTATCGCGATTGGTACACCTGCCAGAAAACCATTTTGTCCTTCATTATCTATTTTTTTTGCCTGCTCAATAGCTTTTTCAGAAACTGATATATAGCCATTAATTTTGCTCTTTCTTATAACTTCTAGGTAGCTGGATATTACTTCTTCGGCCGAGCTTTCTTCAATTTGCTCTTTAACCTGTGCAACACTCATCCACTTTGCCATCAAACCATCTCCTCAGCCAATTTTCGGGACCCTGAAAGCCCCATCCTGCTTATATTCGGTATTTGCGAGAACAATTTCCTGTGAGAGGCACTCTTCTATCACATCTTCCCTGAACACATTATAAATTTCAGCTACATGATAAGTGGGTATTACATTTTCGGTTGGCAATTCATCCAGCTGTCCAAAGTATTCCAATACTGAGTTAAGTTTTTTCATGAATTCGACCTTTTCCTGCTCATTGATGTCAATACGAGCAAGCCAACCAATATGTTCTACATCTTCTTTTGTGATCATAAAATTCCTCAAAAACAGAGTGATCTTGAATAGAATGTCATTGGTACTGCATAATAGAAACAGGTTAATGAATAAATATATATTTATCTCCCAAATTGAGCTACCAAGTTTTGATTCAGGAATACAGGTACTTTTCACTCAATTCGCTCGTTCGAGAGAACTATTCATGACAGTGTGACCAAACTTCGATCAGGCCAACTAAAAAATAATTGCAGATGCCCTTATTAGTTTATTTCTCCCTCTCAGGAGAACGATTTATTTATTGGAAGTCTCAAGTCTTCTATCTCAACCGAATTTAGCTTCTACATCAAGATGTTCTTTGACTCGCTCAAAAGAACTTTTTTATTTATTTGGAGTTTTAAGCTTCAAATCCTCTATCAAAGTCATACATCTGAACCTCAGTAATTTTTACCAGCTAGAATACTTTTTCAAATTAGTCATCTGTAAAATGCTGAGCTTTAATTTACCATTTGTCTACAGTTCTATTGAATATTTATTTAGTATCATCAGAATAATCAGGGAAATAGTTAACAAGCCTCTTGAGCTGCCATCAACATCAAATAATATACCCGATTCTAAAGCTGTAGATGATTACAAAAATTGTAAGAAGAACTCCTGTGTTCGTCAAGATCACTAATCTTGGAAACATATTCTGTTCGTCTTTCAAAATAATTTCAAGCCTTCCTGTCTGGATTTTAATGCTATCTTAATTTTCAAATTTAATCCCATAGCTTTACATCAATGCTCTAATTCTCTTATTATTGAAGTGTGCGATGCTAAAGAGTCATATTTTAAGGATTCTAGCACATCAAGAGAAGAAAAGGCTGTATGAAACTTTTTGCATTTTAGTGACGGCATCGAGATTGTAGCATGTCTTAAAAAAGGCTATGATATCCATTCCATATTTTATAGAACTCCTAAAAAGACTTCAATAGCCCTGGAATAGTAATAGATGCTACAGCTTCTCTTGGATATATATTTTCTGGTTTTAATTTATATGGACACATGCCTTCAGTTTTTTTCTTTGACTGGTTAATAATCACCAAACAATCCATTCGGATTCATCTAAGACATATCGGAGGAAAGTTAGCACAGCTCCGTTATATTTATCATTTATTTGGGCATGTAATGCCTTGCTTTATACATCTAACAATAGTACCGAATCTCTTCGGTTTCTAAACCATCTCTACAAATGGAATAATATCAAAAAAAATATTTAATGTAATTGAATGATTGATTATAACCAAAAATAGCTTTATTCATGGTCTAAATATAGTTAACTAACTATCTGATCTCCTTAATGATTTAACATCGTTTGATATAATAACTTTACTCGATGAAGCAAACTATACTATCAAGAAGTTCTTAATGTTTCATCTCATGCTACAACACCTTCTACAAATCTCTTGAATATACAACCAACAGTCTAAGGTAGAAAATATCAAAAACAAAAAATTCTTTTACATTATAACTTTTTAAATTTATATGAGATAAAATCCTGTGAAACAATCTTTCTTCATTTAGGAAAATAAATAATTACATTTTTAAGATAATTGATCTTAAAACTGAGTTCAAGACATTTTTTGATTTCCACAATATTACATGGAGGATTCCGAGAAGCCCCAATTTTTAGCCGGTTGCATATAAACTATATATAAGTAATTTGCTTAAATCTAAGGTCCATTGAAATTATTTAAAGTACAAATTGGTTAGTTAATAAAAGTTATTTGGGATGTTTCAATCACTGCAACAAGTTGTAAGGTATTCGACTGTAATAACAACAACAACAAATATGATGGAAAGGATTAATAAAAAACTCAAAAAAGAATAGAATTGATGGGATTTCCTAATGAGAAATTAGTATTGAAACTAGCAGCCTGAATAATCATTGATATGAATGAAGACTGAATAACACGAAACAAGTATATAGTAATGGAACAGTAATCAAAAAAGACGATCAGAGGGTATAAAGCAGATTTTACAAAAAATTATGCATGCTGCCCTTTCTATCATTTTCGGGTTTTTGATTGATCAAAGCCAATTGATAGTAGAATTAATTGGAAATTTTAGCTACTCAATAAAATATTTAAACTAGATTTATCCATCTGACTCGAATTAAGTTAGAACAACCTACAAATAAGTCTGAATTTGTTTGAATAAATATTATAAAATATTCCACTTCTAAATTCATCTTATGCCCATATTCCCAGGAAGGATCAAAAATGGCTCTGAAACCAAGAATTACGGAATCTCCTCATGTTCGCTTGATTGATCTTAAGTCAAAACCTTTCTTTATAGTAGCTTCCGTAGAAGTCGGAAACACTACAACCAAATCCATACTTACAGCTACCAACATGGATACTTGCAGGACCCATATAATAAATAAAATCGTTAGGATGACAAGAGATGTCCGTCCTCCAAAATCCAGTGAAGTCATATTCGGGAAGACGCTTACAGGTGTGGAACTTACTCGTGAGTCCGTTGCAGATCTGGTGCGTGCTACCCTGACTGAATCTATGGAAAAAGCTAACCTGGACATAAAAACTGATTTGAACTTCGTTGTCCGCTCCACTGGTATAGTTGCGGGTTTCGATTCTCCCGTTGAAGTTGGTGAATTCATCAAAGGTCTGGCAGATGGTTGTCTTATGGCAGGAGTTCCACCAAAAAATATGACACCTCCGATGTCTATTTCAAATATCGTTCAAAAGCTCCAGAAATACAGCAAACTGGATAAAGTAATCTTTGATGGAGCTGTAGCCGGAGTAATCCCACCTATAGGTTCAACTGGTATTGAAATTGTTGCAAATGAAATGGAAGGGGAGCTTGCGACAGCAGGAATTAAGGAAGCAGCTAAACTTACAGATGTAGATTTTAGGAACCCCTGTATTTCGATAGATTTTGGTACTACTCTTGACGGCAGGATCACGAACCCTGAATTGCCGTACGCAAAAACCATTGGAAACTTTTGCGGTTATGCAGGAGCAATTCCTGATGCGATTATTCGAGGTTCGAAAATAGTAGATCCTAAAGTAGGGACTGCTCTAGAAGTTTTTGAGAAACAAAAACCACCTTCTTTCATTACCTTGAAAATAAAAGCTAAAATTATTGGAGCTTATGCAAAGCGCATTCATGAGCTTATTATAATAGAAAAGGTTCCCGTGGGTAGAAAGAGATATGGAAGCGTGCCTGTGAGGCCAGACGCTGCCGAGCAGACTGGGGTAACACTTATAGGCTGCGATGTAGGTGAAAACGGTACAGATATGGATAAGCTTAGTGCTATAGGAATGGAAATATGTGAGACCCACGGACTTCAGGTTGTTTATGCTGTTATTGACGAGGTAATGGCAGGAGTGGTATGCAAATTAATCGAGATCGCAAGAGAAGATAACCTTGTTTTTGAAGATACAACTATCGGAATTACTGGCAGAGCCGGCATTACAGGAAATAAACCCAAACTGATTCTGCAGTGCCTTGAAAAAATGAACCTTACCCCTAAAATAGATGAGCGGGTAGTTTTTGCAGATGATGGGCTTGCCAGAGGCGCAGCTGTGATGGCTCGCTGTATGAACTCTCTGGGTTCTTCGCAAAACCCTATCGGCGGCAGCCATGGAGGGAAATGCATTCTCGCACAAAGAATGAAACTACAGGAAAAAAGATATAAGAAATAGTGATTCAACAAAATGATTTCAAAAATAAAGACTTATTAATACCTTGTGGGATCACAAAAATTCGACATTAATTCCACTGGCAATTGATCGCAATCAATTGAAAACTCCGAAAATGATACAAATTCTCATGGTAAATTTCAGCGATCCCCGAAAATGTTAAAACCCGAACTAGACATAAACATATATTTCATAATGCATAGAATGGGCCTAATAAAATTTGTTTTATTCATATAATTAAAAATCGAATCTCATTTTTTGATTTTTAACATTTGTCGAAGATGTCGATAAAACCAAATTTTCGGTTGATTGCTTATAAAGCGCATATAAGCAATTTGTTGAAAGCGGTGGTTTATCGAAATTCTCTATCATTTTCAGGAAGTTTATGTGCAGAAGAAGTGTTTTTGTTTTGTAAAAAACCATTGTATTAATTTATATGATCCATCAAATTTAAGTTAAAATGCCTCATTTTGGACGATTTAGAGTTCAAATATGGAGATAAAAAATAATAGAACGTTTCCAAAAAAGAGAAAAATATATATATAAAAACTTAAAATTGTTAAAAAGAATACAAATAATTAACCTCCTGCCCCTCCACCTCCTGCTTTTCCGAGCTCAAATCCCTGGAGTGTTTCGCTTGTTTTCCTAAACCTTTCTTCCAGTTCATCTACAGTAAATCCCCTTTCTTCTTTCTTTCCACTAGGTTTGATGGCGGTTTTTTCTAAGGTATCTTCCTTATACCACAGATCGGTACTCTCGAGCAGAACCCATACTATACCCTGCTCGTCCTTTTTGATGTCATTCACACGACTTACAGTATCGGAATTTACGTACTTTACAACATCTCCAACTTCAATTATATTCTTGTCACTACCTACTTTTGTTATCTCGTCAGCTTTAGTCATGTTCTCACCTCAAAAGTTTCCAAGACAATTGTATTCAAGCCCTGAAAGTTCTCTCTCTTGTTAATTAATTATAGGTTAATCCAGTCCATTTAATAAATTTTATATGGCTTGAATTTTTCAAAATTTCTACTCAGTGAATATTTCAGAAACTTTCAAATTTCCAAAAGAATAAGTCCAATATCAATGTTTTTCATCCGACATTTCATATATGTACAAAAAGGTATATGCCTATTTGACATTATTAATTCAGTTAAAGTTAGATTAATATTTAAGCTACTGCAATATTGAGAAAATAAATGATATTTAAGTGTACATCTGCAAAATATGGATTTTATTGCTGTGTTTTTAATTTGGACTAATTTCCATCCTTAGATCTCCCATCAAAGCAACCCTTTCGGCAAAAGCATTGTGCCTGTGAATGCTTTCTTCATTAGTCTGTTTGATAGTAATTACTGCATTATCAGGGAGATCAGGGAAGTCTTTTACGATATTATCTGCCATAGTTCTTACGCAATCTTCTACGAATTTCGGATTCTTATGAGCAGTTTCCACAACGACTTTCTCATCGGCTCGCTTCAAGACCTCAAACACACTGGAACTCATGGAACGCTCAATAATATTGATAATACTTTCTAAAGAAACATCAAAGTCATGTGCAACCTTGATAGAAATAATACCCTTACCACGTTGGTTGTGGGTAGCCATTGGAACCCTTTCCAAGAATTTTAGAATCGTTTCCTTATCAACTCCCAATTCTGAAAGCTCATATGCAGCTTTATCTATCATAATCTCCTGAGCACATGGACAAGCTGTCATTCCTACAACTTCGGCACCTATGAGTTTCTTTAAATTAAAGTAGCCATTACCTTCGTGTCCCTTTATAGCAGAAGCTTCAGCAAAGATATTTACAACTTCTTGGCATTTGATCCCTGTTGATGGAGAAGCACGCCGAATCATATATTCACTTCTCATACGTACTTCGGCCTGATTGGCATATTCATGCCTACCGAGCAAATTATATGCGATATCACTGCAAAGCTGCTCAATTTCGTATATTGGTGTACTGAGTACCTTTTCCAGCACCTCATCTACAGCTTCGAAGTTTCGTGAGAGATTTGCCCCCTTCCGGTCTGAGGGGAGATCAACAAAAACGTCAAAAGTTGAAATTAAAACGATAGGACGTTTGTCTTTACGCTTTATTTCTACAAGCTTTTTCATATTTGTTACCCCAACGCGGGTAAGGTTAATAGCTACACTTGGTTTGCTGGCCTGGACGTCCGGGAGGTTGAAAGTGCAATGTTCCATGTTGACCAAATCCGTGAAAAAATAAGTTTTTAATTTGTAGAACGAATTATTGGCAGATACATACTTTCATAGCACATACTTAGAAAAATATCGATGTTCCTTAGTTAATTGGTTGATATCATTCCAATGAAATCTGAATGTCATTCATAGGTAGTTCTCGTTCAGTGTCCTGGAAAAGCCCGAACCCATTGGCTACGAGCAATAAAAATAATAAACTTATCTATATTCGAGAAATCGGTTATCGAATATCAACCACTTAGAGCGCATGACGAAATTTAATAACCATAACGAGTTTTAATATGTAAAGCTTATGCTTTCAAAATTTTCTTCCAAATGTATAATATGATAATAATCAAAATATTTTTTAAAATGACTTTCAGGAACTACTTCAAATTAAGTTTCTAGTAAAATATAGATATTTGAATATTTCCTATGTAGCTAAAAATGTGGGCAAATTTGGTTTACAAACCCTCATATTTAGGCGAGATTTTACATAAAACAATAACTACAGGCAACATCCAAAGAAAGATTTTATATACTTTAAAACTTAATCAATATCTGCAATACAATTTTCGAGGTGACCTTTATAACCAACACAAGAAATTTTGTTTTACGAGATGAAGAAGGCAATGAGCATGGAGTTTTCACTGGAAAACAACCTAGACAAGCTGCCTTGAAAGCTGCAAACAGGGGCACTGGAACTAAATCTAAACCCGATACCATCCGACTCAGAGAACGTGGGACAAAGAAGGTGCACGTTTTTAAGGCATGGAAGGAACTTGTCGCAGCCCCAAAAAACAGGCCTAGCTGGATGCCGGAGAAAATAAGTAAGCCCTTTGTCAAAAAAGATAGAATAGACAAAATCGAGTAAAATATAATTTCGATCACATACCCTTAAAATTGGGATTCCTTTCATCTCTTTTAGGTATTCCTGAAGAGATTAGCTTGGGAGTGTATTTAATCTCAATACTATCCAAGCTGACTTATTTCATTACCCTCTTTGATTTCTGACCGTACTATCTTTGTTTATTAGGTTCCGTTGGTCTAGACCAAAATATTATCCTTCAAGAGTTAGATAGATTATAAAAATTATCAGATAAAGAAATATTTTAAAAGATTACTTTGAGATCTAAAAAATGTATTGGGTTGTGACTTGGGAGTGAGGAGGGTTACATTAAATTGTGGGTGATATGACAATCTCATATAGAATTTAAAAAGTCTGTTTGAAATATGGGAAACCGTGGAGAAAAAAGCACACAATCTATATTCTGCAATATAAACACATCTCGAATTAGTTTGCCTATTTGCCTACTATCATTATTGAAATTTTAATTAGTTTTTAAGCTGTTTCTATATTAAGAAGGTGGATGACATTTTTGTATAAGTCCTCAAAAGTGAAATCTAAGCAAATGGAAATATTTGATTCTAAACGATTTTTTATATCTATAGCTGGAGCATGAGCATACGTCTTTGTTGTCAACTGGATGAAACACAGCGACTTTGATTAAGAATATGCAACGATAATTTTAAAAACAGGTTTTCTGATTCTTACATCATGGAACTGAAGAGAGAGAATGTGCTCATTGAAGCCCTACCTTATATGCAGGAATTTTACGATTCAATAATGGTTATCAAGGTGGGTGGGAACGCAATGATCAGCGGCCAAATACTTGAGGACATAATTAAAGATATTCTACTGCTACGCTATGTGGGAATCAAACCCGTCATAGTACATGGAGGTGGGCCTGAGATTACTGAAAAAATGGAACGGATGGGTAAAAAGGCTGAATTTTACCAAGGGCTCCGTATTACAGATGACGAAACTATGGAAATTGCCAGGATGGTTCTAGTTGGAAACATCAATACCAAAATGGTATCCTTAATCGGAGTTTTAGGAGGAAAAGGTATTGGTCTTACGGGATATGACGGAAGAATGATCTTGGGTCATAAGCAGGCTACCAAGAAAGTAGTTGTAGAAGGTATTGAAACAGAAGTGGATATTGGTTGGGTAGGTGAAAGTGAAGTCATTAATCCTGACATTCTCTATATAGTACTTGAAAAAGGTTACATTCCGGTTATCTCGCCCATCGCTGTGGACGCTAAGGGTAATGCTCTGAATATTAATGCTGATACAATAGCAAGCGATATTGCTGCAGCTCTGCATGCCAAAAAACTAATACTGATGACTGATGTTTCAGGCCTTCTGAAAAACTTAAAGGATCCAAGCAGTCGTATATCTCATGTAACTCTGGATGATATAGATCTTCTCATCTCTGAAGGCATTATATATGGAGGGATGATCCCTAAAATTAGGGGTGCTGCAATGGCAGTAAAAAGCGGGGTTGAGAGGGCACATATAATCAACGGAAGTTTTTCTCACTCCATGCTTCTCGAACTCTTTACCAACTGTGGAGTCGGAACCATGGTCTACAATCCAGAGAAATCTCATAAATAATTATATATGAGTCCGAATTTCTGAGGGATTATTAATTAAGAAAAATTTGATGATGAAGGTTTATGAATCTACTCATCAAACCAATTAGTTTGAATTAAACTGCCATAAAAACCTTTATTGTTTGCAGCTATTGTTTATTATTACTTGAAAATTAAATAATATTTATTCAGTAAAGTAATAGGCATATATTTAAAAACATATATTTAACCTGTGACTTTGCAAGACAGCAAATAAGGTTCCGTTGCAAAAATATTATTTCTGCAATTTGACACCATAATTTTCATCTTTATGTGTCATTTTCTTTCTAATGAAAATGATTATCTTTCCTAATCGTTAAAATTTTTTCTGATTTTGTAAAATAGCCAGATTTTTTGCAACAGAACCACTTTATTTTTCATAATTCAATACATTGTCAATCTTATCTACGTATTCAGTTCTGATTCTCACATTTTTTTCTATATACTCTTTAGCATTCACGATTTCCGGTGCTCTTTCAACAAAACTAAAATCACTAAAATTTCTTTCTACGTATTTATACGTCACAAGCCCACTGTTCTCACTAGGAATTAAAAACAGTGTTTTCCCTCCAGTTTTTGCTGCCTTGGCTTTTTCGAGCACTCCACCTATCACACCAATGTTACCTTTGCTATCAATAGTACCTGTAATAGTAATGTTGTTATTGAGTTTAGTATTGCTATCAATTGCGGAAATAGTAATAAGGGTCATGAGAGCACCTGCACTTGGGCCTTCAACACGCGAAATTTGATTTTTAGCATTATAACATCACTGCTTAAAAGTGCTTTCCTAGTTTTGTTCTCAGCTACTAAGACTGCGGTATTTCCTGCATCCTGGAAAAGTACGTCCATTAGAGGAGTTGTCTGGACAAGCACCCGGCCTTCTCCTGGTTATATTTCAACAGAAAAGTTAACCATAGCACCTTCTTCAGCAATTGTAGAATCTGGTTGTATGGCTCGAAATACCGCAGGTCCTTGGAGAGTAGCGAATCCCTTTATGCCTGATTTATTATTTTGATTTATTTGCGCCCTAATGTCTTCGTTTTCCTTTTGAAGATTATTTATATGAGTCTGCATTTCTTGGACTTGTTTTTTTTCAACGGAAGGCTGTTCTCCAACTAAGACAAAGTAAGCATTTGCAACAAGCGAGAGGATCAATAGAAAAACAAGAAATTTAGATTTCATATATCAATCATCAAGAGTTTGCTGTAGTGGTATTTATCCCTTCTTTTTGAAGATTTTGTGGAATTTTAGTTACTTTTTATGCTGGCGATTGCAACAAGTATATGCCTTTTTTGTGAGAATAAGTCTCACGTTTCTCAAAGTGTCTATTATTGAACTTGCGCTCATTGTAGGGTATGTAATATTTATTATGATTTTTTTGTAGTGCGATAATAGGATATAGATTAAGTCACTTCTTTGGAAATGAAGCCGAAGTTCTAGGCGGTCTGATCCATGTAGGACTTGGAATCAGTTCATCGATATTGAATAATCGATTCAAACAATAATCAATCAGAATGTAATGACTAGTTAAACTTTAATGAACCCCATGAGCCAATGGTTCTGTCAACTAAGTTATGGTTTTATTGTTTCAGTAATCCACAGTTTTTGTGTGAAAAATCTATGTATCGTAGATTCAGATTCTTCGCGGTTTAGAGCGATAGAATTACATAATATATTTTATATAAATATGAATTGATATAAAACTTACGTTGGATTTTATTTTTTAGAAAATGAAGGCTGAAAAATGAATATAATTTTCTAAATTATAATAATACATGATTTGTATTTAATTGTTGTTCAATGTTAAAATGTTCCATTAGAAAAGACCTTTTGTTTAGAAACTATATTTTTTATAAATATTTTAAAATAACTAACAAGCTCAATATATTATAATTCATTTAAATTGTTGGTGTGATAATAGATATCAACTAACTAATTTATGGTAATTTGATTTGATTTAGCCTTAAAATGTAAACTTAAAGAATATTATCGATGAAAGGAGATATTAAAACATGTGCGAAGAACATTTTAGGGCGAAACATGGATAACTAATATAAACTGTTATGGATGAGATGTGGGGGAATCATGACTAAAAAACAGAAAAAAAAAGTTGCGATAACGAGAATAGATATGATAATAAAATGGATGGAAGTATAAATTCATGATATGGAAAAGATGATCGAGATTAAAACAGAAGCTATAGCTAATGTTCAAAAAATTCAGGAATTGATTCAACACGGTAAATAAATTCAATATCAGAATGATATCGTAATTTAAGCTCTATAGAATTCTTTTAAAAAACAAATTTCTATAGCTATTCAAATAGCCTTTCAAAGGCTAAATTTTTTCTTCTTCCTGAGTAAGCTTGAATATTGATTAAAACTAATAATTATAGGCTAACTAATTTTATTAAAAATTTAATGTACAAAGCATAATAATTTTCAAATTTAATTAGTAAATATTTAGATAGGCTAGCTCAGTAGAAAAGGAGTTAAATAAATGTTGAAACAATTTCCAAGCAAAATTAAAAATGCATTGATTATTTTGCTGGCAGTATTTCTTGTATTATCTGTGACAACAATGGCAGTTAGTGCAATAAATGGTGACCCGAAAATTGACAACCTCTCAGATAGCTCGTTAAATCCTCATTGGCAGAGTGGTGAAAGTAATATTATCTGGCAGTAGCTATTGGAAGATGGTAGGCTACGAAGGCTGTCTGTGGGCATTCCATCCTTCCACCAACCAGTGGGTATGGATCTGTTACGATTAGGATTTACTTAATTTAATTAAAAAATAAGTAGCAGTACAACTAATTTGAATAAATAATCGTTCCAAATTAGCTCACATTTTACTTTTTGCCATACAGCTTCACATATGAAGTTCCAAAATTAAAATTTTGACTCAAAAATTTATTTTTTCATTACATCTGAGGCAATGTGGGAAAAAGAAAGAGGGAATTAGGTATGAAAAGCACTGTTTACAAGAAGATAATGATCGCAACCGACGGTTCGGAACTAGTACGAAAAGCAGTTGATTCTGCAATTGAAATTGCAAAGCTAAGCGAGGCAAAGCTGTATGCTATATATGTGATTGCATTGGGGGGTTATTCAATAACTCCATATATAGATACAGAATGGGAAAAAGTAATGAAAGAGCATCTCAGGACTGAAGGTCAGGAAGCAACAGCTTATGTCGAGAATGTTGGAAAGGCTGTAAATATTGAGGTAGAATCTGTAATTCTTGAAGGAAGCCCTGCAGTTGAAATTATTGACTTTGCAGAAAAAAACGATATTGATCTTATCGTTATGGGTTCACATGGAAAATCCACAATTCAGAGATTCCTTATCGGAAGCGTAGCAGAAAAAGTTGTAAAGCACTCGAAAATAACAGTCCTTGTTGTGAGGACAGAAACTGCTGAAAATGTATTATTAAATCTCAGCCAAGTGTTATGATACTAGAGGTTATGAAACATGAAACTAAAAGTTATGAAACTGGAGGTTGTAATTTATGGCTGGCTTCAGCACCTTATTGTTCCCAGCACTAACAGTTGTATTTTTAATACTCTCCCAATCCATAAAAATGGTTAACGAATATGAGAGAGTAGTTATTTTTAGGCTAGGCCGTCTTAGTGGAGTAAAAGGACCTGGTATTTTTCTAATTATTCCGATTGTCGATAAAGTGATTAAACTAGACCTTAGAATTGTTACTATTGATATCCCTAAACAGGCAGTAATTACGCGAGACAACGTTACGGTTGATGTCGATGCCGTTGTTTATTATAAGATAATTGAGCCGGGAGCCGCTGTAACTCAGGTTGAGAATTATAAGTTCGCAACATTCACGCTTTCACAGACAACACTTAGGGATGTGCTGGGTCAGATGGAACTCGACGAACTGCTTTCTGAGAGAGAACGTATCGACAAGCGAATTCAGGAACTTCTGGATGTGTACACCGACCCATGGGGAATTAAGGTTACAGCGGTTACTATTAGAGATGTATCGTTGCCAGATACGATGAAAAGAGCAATTGCCAAACAAGCTGAAGCTGAAAGAGAAAAGCGTTCAAGAATAATCCTTGCAGAAGGAGAATTTCAGGCTGCCCAGAAAATGTCGGAAGCAGCAGCGTTCTATCAGGAAGTACCGACAGCGATCAAATTGAGAGAATTGCAGACTCTTGTCGAGATTGCTAGTGAAAAGAATTTAATAGTGGTTACTCAGTCTCAAGCTCTTGAAACCGGAAACATAGCAGCCTTATCTCAGACTCTTTCTAGAAAGAAAGAACAATAAAGATGAAAACAAAAGTCTGAAGAAAAGTGATGGGCAAGAAAGGACCGACAAACATGCTTATGGAAAGGGTTACACGTTTCCTCTTTGTTTCATTCTTATGCTCCATTTTTATAGCCATTTTTTTTTCATTGTTGCGGCAGGATATGACAATAAGGTGCTTGTGCTTAAGATTTCAGGAGTCATCACCCCGGCTTCAGATGATATCATAGCTAATGCGATATCAAAAGCTGAAAATAAAGGCTTTGAAGCTCTTGTAATTAGCCTTGATACACCTGGAGGGGGACTGGAAGAAACACAAGCAATCATAAAGAGAATTGGGAATATAAACCGTTCCCATTATTGGATATGTACCTAAGGGTGGAAAAGCTTGGTCAGCTGGTACTTTTATCCTTATGGGAACTGATATTGCTGCAATGGCTCCTTTCACTGTGATTGGTTCAGCGCAGCCAGTAAAGGTGTCAGCAGAGGGAACAAAATCTATAGAGAACAAAAAGATAATAAATGCTCTTGTCAAATATTCCGTTACAACCACTAGTAAACATGGAAGAAATGAGACATTTGCAGCAGAAGTTATAACCAAAAACAAAAATTTAGATTCTCAAGAAGCACTGAAGGCATATGTAATCGAATATGTAGCTCCTTCAATCCCTGATTTGCTGACTCAGATTAACGGGAAGGTTGTGAAAGGAAAGATTCTCAGAACTGAAGGCATTAGCATCGAAAATTATGAACCGTCCCTATCTCTTGCTTTCTTGGAGCTAATCTCAAATCCAATTCTCTCTTCTCTTCTCCTAATTATTGGGCTTTATGGAATCATTTTTGGGCTTTCAAGTCCTGGATTGGGGGCAGAAATTTTTGGGATCATTGCAATAGTACTTGGGCTGATAGGTACAGGGTTTAATATAAATGTGGGTGCAATTTTTCTCATAATTATAGGGATAGGACTTCTTATCCTGGAAATTAAGATCCCAAGTTTCGGGATTATCGGGTTTGCTGGTTTCATCAGCCTTATTATAGGAAGTCTACTCTTTGTACCGATGGGAGATGGAAACATCTATCCTCCCGAATTCATGAGATCTATGACTTTGACCATTATAGTCCCTACAATTGTCTTCGGGCTTTTCCTTGTCTTCGCAATTTATAAAGTAACCGAGATCCGAAAGAAAAAACCAGTTATAGGGACGATCATCAGTGGTGCAGCCCGAACAATAGATCCTCTGGGACCAGAAAAGTCAGGATTTGTTCGGTATAAGGGAGAATACTGTCAAGCTAGATCTGAGGAATAAATAGGAATTAAAGAAAAAGTTGAAATAATTGGAAAAGAAAAGGAAGTGCTTCTAGTAAGGAGAAAAACCTAATACTCCCTTTATTTTAGTCAAATACCCAATAGCTTGTTACTGAATAGGACTTTGGAAACTTATTGAGTCATAGGAAAAAATGGTGTGAATATACACTTCTTGCAGCAGGGTACACATTGCCGTCACTTCCGTAAAAGAAAACTACTTTAAAAAATTAAATAGAATGTTTGAAATGGCGGTCTAGCTATATATAAATGTTCTATAAACTCACAATAGACTAAATTTTAATCCAGAAACTCGACATTAAAAATCCAATTAAAATATTTTGTGTTGATTTGAACTTAGAAAGTGAAATTACAAAAATTGCGAAAGCAAATGTGTTAAAAATATCAGCTTACTAATACTATATAGAAAGTGAACTTGTGGTACAATTGATTGAAGCCGAACTTATTATACTACTAGATAAGCGCAGTTTTTGAAAGCTTTTGAAACTGTTTTTTAATTTCTTTTCTCTCTCTTTTATAGAATTTTTATGTAAAAACCTTTGTTTTATCGATTTCCATATTTATCACTGTTTTTTTCTAGGTGACTAAAATATAAATATACAATCCTTTAAATCTTCTAGTTTCGTTGCAAAAAATCTGGCTTCTTCACAAAATCAGAAAAAACATTCACAATTAGGAAAGTTAATCAATCTCATAGCCGGGAAAAATGTACACAAGGGTGAAAATTATAGTGTCAAATTGCAGAAATATTATTTTTGCAATGGAACCAGAATTACTCTTTAGTTTTTTAAATTAATTGTCTGAAAAATAATTTCTGAATAAAATTTACTTTGCCATAAAATTTAGCTATACAAAAAATAGTTTCGGAATGAAAATTATGTCTCTACGAACAGTTTTACAATCGAACAACAATATGATATTCAAAAATGTGTCTGAATAAAAATTGCTCGTCGATAAAATAATTAGGTTCCGTTGCAAAAAAATTCAAAAAATATGTAAATCTATAAGTAATGAATAAAAATCAAAATATTCAAGGAAAATGTACTAACATTATAAAACTATATCAAACAATTGATTAATGTATTTGACTTCATTAAGAACAGAGTAATTTAAATTGTTGACTTGCTCTTTTTTGATCATATTCATCGCTTCAATTCCTTTTAAAGTCTTATTAGCAGATCGAAAAGACTGAGATCTTAACATTGGATTAACGATTCGTTTTATAGATCTATGATCTTGTTTTATAATGTTATTTAAATACCTGGTTTGTCGAATACCTACGTTTTTAGGTAGTATTTTGTTCCGTTGCAAAAATAATATTTCTGCAATTTGACACTATAATTTTCACCCTTGTGTACATTTTTCCCGGCTATGAGATTGATTAACTTTCCGAATTGTGAAGATTTTTTCTAATTTTGCAAGAAAGCCAGATTTTTTGCAACATAATTCTTTTTGGTGCACACTTCGAACGTATTTTTGTTATATATTTTTGAGAATATTTTTAATATCAACTTTGTACCTGCGATGTTTACATGTGTTTTTTGGTTCCGCTGCAAAAATTTCAGAATAAATCCGAATTTGTTTTTTATTTATGTACAGTTTTTGTAACAAAAACTGTGCATCAGTAAGATGGTAAAGTCCATTTTTGTGACACAAAAAATTATATAAGTAAGTGGAGACAAAGGATGGTGCATTCGACGGCTCAATTTGGAAAGGCTCGTTGCAGAGCAATAAGGTGTAGTATAATGACAGACACAGATTTCAGGGTTGGGGCAAGGCTGAAAGCAGCATTTAGGCTATCGACCCGTCCCCTTGCTGTATAGGAATTTGAAGTCCTGCCGATGGGTATTCCCCCAATGACAGAAGTGAATCGGTGTTTTGCTGTTTCCATGCACCAGATGGCCACAGAAAACGATGTATCAGCGATCTATGTCAGTGCAGACACCAGTGAAAACTGCTGCCCCGGTGGGCTTTACTATGTGGGATATATTCCGGTACCTGATGAAATCAAGTATTTAGTATCGACCGGCAGGAAAGATGTTTTCGGTGGGGCAGCAGAATATCTAAAAGCAGATCCGGAACTGGTAGATCGCTGCACGTTGGCGACGGGACCTATCCATCCACTGGCAAAATATCTTTCATTCAGGCCTGTGAGACCTTGAGCCTGCCATTAGATCCTTGTACTGTTTTGGTACGGCCGAGCAAATCAGAAACATGGCGGCACTTATTCACTTTGATCGGGATGACCCGTTCTCACCTGTAATCGTCCCATGGGGATCAGCCTGTTCGACATACATCACATTCCTGACAGGCCTTGCTGCCCCAAAACACCTAGAGACACCGCGTTCATGGGCCCGCAGGATCCCACACAGAACCATTCCCTTCCGCCAGAAATGATGGCGATAGGTATTCCTGCTGAGATTTCTAGAAGAATGGTTAAAAATCTCGATGCTTCCTTTATCATTCGGAGACCGTATGTGGCATTCCCCAATCGTGGAATAAATTGAGCAGATAGCCTACCATGAATGGCGGGAGCACTGCAGTACTGCAGCAAAAGTTCTGTAAAATTCGACTGGCTGCTCATCCTTTTTCTGTCACTACAAAAAATAGGCTTTGTAGGTTTCTTTGATTCATAGGTTTAATCACAAAAGCTATGCATAAATAAAACAATAGATCATATTTTTTGCAACGGAATCCATCAATTGGACTTATTATCTATTTTATACTGTATGTTTTTGCACTAGAATCATCTATTTCATGATTTTTTTGTGACGGAACCATTGGCAGTGTTGAATTTTGGTTCAAACTCATCTATAAAATTATCAGGATCGTTTGTCAAGTTAAAACCTTTTTCATGAAGATTTTTTATATCAAAATTTAACGTATCGATAGATGCTTATTGTGAATTTTCGTCAATATTTAAATCTTTAGCTAAATTAACATATTTTTTTGTCTGATTATTATCTTCCTTTAAATAGTATGTTAGTGCTACATCGTAATAAGCGTAATATTTTGTCTGATTCATGCTGTCCAAAAGTGCTCTATCATTTGATCCAGTATGAAAATACCAGGTTCCTTGGTTAAAAGATCTATGTGTTAGGCTAGAATTTTCGATTTCTCCAATTAATATATCTTGATAATATTTTGTATGATTTAAATCGTTTATCATTCTATAAGAATTAGATATAAAACAATATGGCAACAAAAATAATGGATTTGTTTCAATAGAAGTTTTATACCACTTAATAGCTTCTTGATAATCTTTTTTTACATAGTATTGATATCCAATGTTATCACTAGCCGATTCACTAAAACTAGAATTTAAATATTTCTTAAATGCTTTTATTGCTTCATCCGATCGATTTAATTTATCTAGAGCAAATCCCTTACTCTCCCAAGCTATTGGATCCTGAGGATTAATTTCAATTGCTTTGTCATAAGCTTTTATTGCTTCATCGAACTTAGTTTGATTATAAAGAACATTTCCTTTATTGTACCAAATCATTGAATTCTGTGAGTTAGTTTCAATTGCTTTGTCAAATGCTTTTATTGCTTCATTGTATTTATTCAACTGAATTAAAGCGAGTCCTTTACCGTCCCAAGCATATGAATCCTGGGGGTTAATTTCAATTGGTTTGTCATAGGCTTTTATGGCTTTATCATATTTATTTAAATGATATAGAACAAATCCTTTATTTAACAAAATATATTTTGGATTGCTTTTCAAATTCTGAATTTTTATTCCCTCGAGAAACATGTAGTCGCCGTAGCAATAAATGGACGAGAAAAACTAAAAAGTGAGGGCATCAGTCCAGGAAAACGAAGCTCAAAGCAGAAAAAACTCTGGATCGTAGGGAAAAACAGCAAAACCGGAAAGGTCATCATAAAAGATACTCAAGACATCGTTAAAGACATCGTTAGAATATGAAGGCAAAAAAATTCGGAATAACATTCTTGTCCTAACCACCGAGAATATTGCCTTTACACAAGGATTTCTCATATATATAGGCAGAGATGGTTATATGTCGGTAGCAGAACTTGAAAGAAAAGTAATCAAATGACAGGTATGCATTTTCAGAGAATTTTGATAAATTTTTGATTTCAAAGAGTTATTGATCTACAATCTATAAACATAAGAAGAAATTTAAGGGTTTATCGAAATTTTATCCAGTACTTCACTAACTAGTACTCGATAATTTCAAAAGAAGATCTACTTGTTTTACATCAATGACACTATCTCTCTGACTTCGAATCTGACAAACGGTTTATTGATTGGATTTCCTTCAGGAGATTTATTGGTTTTTCTATGCAAATATCAGTTAGTACCACAGTCTTATCATTCAGAAAGAGAATAAAAGATTTACATGATCGCTATCGTTACCCGTTGTGTCAAGCTTAATAGTAACCCTTGCCGATTTCGAAGCCTATATTTTTCATCTACGCATCAAGATGCAGGGTATTCGACTTAAATAAATTAATACTTTATAAACCAACTTTTGCATGTTTAGTACATAAAGCACCATATTACTCCGCTTTAAAATAAAAAATACAAACTAACCGGATTACAATAGCCGAATTTAGATATTATATACATCTGATGGATTCATTATTTAATTTATCGAGTCAATTATAGCAAACTCACACTTTCCATACATGAAACAAGAATATCATATATTTTCTTAATATAGAAACAGCTTAAAAACAAATTCAAATTTCAATAATAATAGTGGGCAAATAGGCAAACTAATTCAATATATGTTTACATTTGCAGAATATCGGCAAAACTACTACAAAAGCTATATACCATCATGCTTTTCTCGGAAGCCATATGAAAAAATCTGAAAAAACAGTAAAAGACGAGAAAACATCAGAACAGTCTAAAGCCAAATAAAGAATGTAAATAAAGTGCAAAATTTTAGTTTACAAAAATAAGGGCTTCTCCGTGTGATATATTGACTTCTTTTATTGAACCTTCTATGATCATTTTATCCCCCAAAATTCCTGTAAGCTGGATCGAGTTTCCTTCAACCAGGATTTTTGTCACGGAATCCATAACCTTTTCGCGCCTGTTTCCCCGAAGCAAGATAACATTAAGTTCACACATTTTAAAATTCTCCTATGAGTTCATTTTAGTTTATTTAATCTATTAATTTGGTCCAATTTAGACGATACTTATAATTCAATATATAAATAATTTCGTTATATTAATCTTGTGTCGTGACTATAAAGTGAGTAGTAATTCACAAAAAAAATATTGTGAGAATTTTGATTAACTCCTATTTATTTGAGCAATGGAGCGTTAAAATTTCTTGATAATCTCTTTATTTATTAAAATTTTTACTAATTTTGCTCTTAAAAAAAAATATAATCTTATTTAATATATAATGCCTACATAAGCAATTAGTGGAAATATGTGGTTTATCGAAGGTATCGAAAAATCAAGGTTCTTAATGACAAAAAATCTGATAAAAAATGGAAATATTGTTCTGATGCCTGGGAATTTTAGTATCCTAAAATCATTACAATTTTTGAGGACGGATCCAATACAAAATAAATCGAGTATGCAGGGATTGATAAAATTGTATTTTCTAAAGCAAGCTGGACAGTTTATCTGAAAAAAGGCAACTAAAATTTATGTACTTGGAGTCTCATAGATAGCCTAAATTTTGGGATGGATAAACATATTTGAGTCCACTATCTACTGAAAAGTCATTATGTTAGCAAGACAATTAAATAAATTTACAGACACAAGCATTCAACATATGCAAAGATTATAGAAAATATGGAAAATTGATACATTTCCTTCACTTCAAAAAAAATGTGGTCATGGAAAACCCAGTTTTCTGCCTGCAGGAACTTCAGAGGGGTTTTCAAAACTAAAAAAGTGACACATTAATCCGATAATTTGATATACATTTTAAATTTATCTATATTCATAAAGACAACATTAAGTCTATAGAACAAATCAAATATTAAGCCTTAGATCATGAATTTTGAGGATTGTGGGGTCAAAAATGGAAATTAAAGGACATTTTGTCTTACTTGGGTACGGAGATGTTGGAAAAAGCATCGTAAAAGTACTTTCAGGCGGCCCTTTTAGGTTCGTAGTTGTAGACTCCAATAAAAGAGTTTTTGATTATGTTGACTTTGAATATTTAATCGGCGACGCATCAGATGAAGAGATACTGATTGAAGCAGGAGTAAAGACTGCTTCTTTCGTTTTTGTGGTCCTTAATGACGATACTAATGTTATTTTTGCAACCCTCATTTCGAGGGATCTGAATCCAGAAATTACAATCGTGGCAAGGGCAAATTCCGTTAAATCCATAGACAAGATCTACAAAGCCGGAGCTGACTATGTAGGTTCTCTTTCCATAGTAGCCGGCCAGATGATTGCCAAAATGACTGCAAATTGCGTGGGAAAAAGTTGTAGAATCGACGAGGATATAATGCTTTATGAGGGCATCGAAATTGAAAAGCATCGCGTTGAAAAGGGTTCTTTCCTTGAGAATAAATTAATAGAAGATCTTCAGCTCGAAAAAAGAATTGGATGCACTATTATAGGCATTGAAAGAGGAAAACTTGTTATAACTACTATTACAAGGCAAACAGCAATTAAGGCCGGAGATATGATCGCAGTTGTGGGAAGCAATAAGCAGATTTCAGAGTTTAAGGAAAAATACCTTGAGTGAAAGTTTGCTGTGTATGATACTTATTTTAGTTTTGAGGAAGGAATCTATCCTACTTTCCCTAGACGTGCACAAGAATGCAATCTATTTCCTTAATATGACAGTAACTTAAAAAATTAATCTAACTTTCAATAACTAATAGTGGCCAAATAAGCAAACAATTTATAAATTTGTGTATTTTTACGGAATTTAGGATCTATTACTCAAAACAAATATGAATGTAGAAATTTTAGAGCTTGAAGTGTGATAATATGGAGAGTTTGTCTACAGGAATTGAAGGGTTAGATGTATTAATGGATGGAGGATATCCTAAAGGAAAGGGGATTCTTATAACGGGTCCTCCAGGTGCTGGCAAGACTATTCTTGGACTTCACTTCCTGCATAGGAGTTGTCAGGAAGGCAGGAAATGTATATTGATTCTAACTATGGGACTCACTGAAGACATTCTCAGTCAGGCCCGAAGCATCAAACTTGACCTCGAACCTTTTTTAAAGAGTGGACTGCTTAGTATCAGGAATGTTTTTGAGGATAAAATGAACAAAATTAAATTCGTTTCCAAGTTCGGTAAAGGACTCTGCTCTGTGGATACAGACATAATAGAGTATCTAAGCGCAATGTCTTCGGAAGTTGATGTTGTGGTTATTGACACAATTGGGGTCCTGGCTATAAATTATGATATAAAAGAGTTTGCCGATGAATTTAGCTCGATAAGCATAATTCTACTGAAAAACGAATGTACAAGCCTCTTTATTATGGACGAGGATTCTTATAACCTGACCCACCGACTTGCCGGCTATATGGCTTTCGGGCTAATGCGGCTTATGTCCCAGGAAAACTTCAGCTCTGGAAAGACAAAACAATATATCTATATCGAAAAAATGAGGGAGAAGATTGTTCCAGTTAAGTACTCTCTTTGATATCACACCTGAAGGAATGAGAATTATTATAAGCATGAAGTAAACATTTTACCTACCTTTTTTGAACCATTTTACTTGAACTGAAGATCTATAGAATTTGTCACCTTTAGGTCAAATTAATTTCAATCTAGAAGAATGAAGCTTCAAACCTCAAAAAGTTGGGAAAAAACTGACAAAGGTGAAGTAAAACAAGTGGAAAAAAGATCCCATTTCATCTATCATCGGTTAAAGAATCTTCTCACCTGAAAACTGTCGATTTCAGAGCTGAAATCCGCTTAAAATTTTGCCCACATCAACTGAAATAAATAATTGGTTCCCCCATTGCTTGCAAACTTTAAGACTTGTTGTAAAAATTTTACAATTTATTAAAAGCTTTCACCCAACCTAAGCTAGTGAATAGCATTTAACCTTTATCAAAAAGCTAAGTGAGAATATCATGTTACCTTAATAAGGAATTCACAGCATTCGTTTTTGTTTCCTATAGTTTTTCGGGCCTCAATATTAAAGTCCGAATCCACCTTCAAAGCTATATTTGAAAAAATTTTTCTAGTAAGGGTACATAAAATCGAGTTTTTACGGGCCTCTTCTCCTTTTCAAGGACACTCTGTTCCCTTGATTATCCAACAATTTTCGGTTTCGCCCATGAAAGAGATGAAATTACCACCTAACTGGTTCATTACCTCAGCACATATTTCCCCGGCATAAGCGAAGTCCATCTCTCGATTTTCAAAATAGTACATACAAGAAGCGTTTTTTCAACCATCCCTGTTATCTGGTTTATAATGATCTTTTTTTCCTCATAGGAAATAGCCTGAAGTAAAGTCGGAATAATTGCTGTAAGTATACTTTGTATCCTATTTTTGATCTCTAGACGGTCACGATCAGCCACCAAACGGTCATGCATGGATTTTACTCGAAGCATAGATTTTATTCTGGTATTGAGCTCCAGTCTGTTAATTGGTTTTATGAGAAAATCATCAGCTCCCGCTTCGATGCCCTTTATCTTATCTTGAAGTTCCGAAAGGCCAGTTAACATTAAAACTTGAATGAACTGGGTATCAGGATCATCCTTGATAATTTTGCATATATCATATCCATTCATATCAGGCATAATAATATCCAGAAGGATCAAATCTGGTTTCTCTTCGTTTACTTTTTGGAGGGCTTCTTTCCCGCTTCGAGCAGTAATAACATCATAAGGTTCCATTGAAAGAAAAGCTTCCACAAGCTCTATATTTTCTGGGATGTCATCGATGATAAGTACTTTCAGTTTGTTCTTTTTACTAAGCAAGATTTTTTCCCCCTTACTCATGAATTTTGATTCCTTCAGAAGTAATCTCAAAGACAGACATTTCGGGAGAAATCGGAGTGCTACGCATCTTAAATATGTACATGTAACGCTCAATTATTCCAAGGTAAGTGTTTTCTTTCACAAATAAGTGGGTGGACCCATAGACTGGATATTCAGCAAGCTGATGAGTCATATTATGTGCAGATTCATCCATTATTAGAAGAGCAGTACATCTTTTTTTTCTTACAATGTAGTTCAGCCCGTCAAATTGGTCTCTAAGTTTTTTTATAGAAACCCTTAGAGCAAAGGTTCCTATGTTATCGACCACAAGACAATCAGTTCCTTCACGTATTGATCTAAACAAATTGGGAATTTCAATATCCAGAATTTCAGGCCTAAATCCATATCTAGTCTGCTCTATAACTTCGGAGCGATCCTCAAAGATATTTTCTATAACTAATTGTCCATTCTCATAGTACGGTCTAAGGTCATGTCCTATAATTCTTGCCTGGTAGAGAATATCTTCAGGAGTTTCTTCAGTCGCAATTAACAAGCATTTTTTGTCTTCAAGACAATTTTTGTGAATGAAATGTATACCGATGATTGTTTTCCCGCTCCCTGCAATGCCTGTGACAAGGGTCACTTTATTTACAGGATAACCCTCCACTCAACTTCTTATCCAATTCTTCTATGCCTGTAGAAACCCTTTCCATTTCAATAAACCCCGATCAATGTATTATTAGTCTTATTTACATACTACCAAATAAAAGCTAATATAGATAATTTCAAGAAACCCTAAATTTTTTATACGGCTCATAAAGAGTATATAAACGAACTGTGAAAATTAGTGGTTTATCGAAATCCTCTATTGAATTCTTTGTCTGGAAAAATATTAATTTTTGTATGATGACTTGGATGTTTAACAACACCCTGGATCATAGAATAAATATGAAGTATCTGTGCTTTTATTTGGATCGATCAAGCTATAATAATTATATAGCCTTCTTATTGATTCACCGGGTTTTTGATTTATTGGACTCATTTACTAGTGAATTAATGATAAATTGTGAAAACCCCGGAAAATATTAAAAAGTCTCCAATTGAATATTCGGTATCAGTCTTTGTGTATCTGGCTAAGTCGCTACAGCTTTTACTAGCGCACATTACTTTTAACTATTATATTGTATTACTTCATATATATTTTTTATTCAATGCTTTTAAATCTCTGCTCAAGTCACAAGTTATTGAACAGGAACTCTGAACATCAGCAATTTGTTTAAATACCATCTGTAATCAGTTATTCTTTCAGCAATTGCTAAAATACTTTGTAATTTTTGTTATCAAAATTAGATTTTGTGTTGTGCTTGTGAGTCAATAAAAGTTTTGACAAAAATTATTTTTGAAGTTTTCTTCAAAAATGAAATGCTTTTTTAAGTGGTTAACAATTATGGACGTGACTCGATTTTTAGCTTTAGAGAATCATTAAGTTCAAATAAAATGAGAAAACTTTTTGAAAAAGTAATGGCCTTATGATACATTTTCACGTCTTTACTGGAATTCATTCCTTTTCGGGAATACTTTTTAAGATCTCCTGAAATTTTCGAAATTTACAATTAATTACACTATCAATTGACTGTAATAAATTAAAAACAAGGAAGAGGATCAAAGTTACTGTGGAGTAACCTGCTGTAATCAACAGATATGTTAGCACCAGAACTATGGGTATGAATATATTATTTAAAACCAAGTTTTTTCATTTATTTATACAAATCTTTTTCTGAGTAGGGAGAGCCAAATAAGGAAACTAATTATCTCATAAATCACCTAACTTAGTTTTTCTACATATTATGAGTTAATAATGATAGATGCATAAACATTATAATCGTAAATTTAGTATGGAAAGAGGTCACTCATAGGCTCAAAGTAAGGTTCTCATTCGATGGACATGTGGGAAGTATGCTGGCCCTCACAAAATCTACCATATAGTCGTTAAATGAATTGGCTTTTCAAAAAAATAGGAGGTAGAGCCAATAGTTTTACTGATAAAGCTCTTGTTTCGATTGTTTCACTGATGCTTTGTTTGTAAAGTAAAGTAAATGTGTATTCTTAACACCAATGCCCAATTACTGTTATTGCACTATTAAACCCATATTCGCAAATCTAAAAGTATAGAGAAACCATACTCATTTGGTTCTCTGTTACAAGTTTAATCCCAAATGTTGTTTTATTTTTAAAATCGTTATACAGGATATCCACTCTTTAAATGTGGATCCCCTATCTAGAAATCCAATTATTTTTAATCTACTATAATACTAAGTGTTTTTCCCGTTTTATGATGTTTGGAGTGATTTTTGTGTTTATGTTTGTTCAACTGAGCTTTAGCCTTGTGGCCATTGGATTCTGAATTTTGTATTTCTGTTGTAGAAGGTCCATTGGTATACGTATTTGGTTCACTACCATACCCATCAGATAAACTACCCTACACAGGGCTGCCAGACATCATTGATACCGCGGCTACAGGAACTACAGCACCACCATAATCACCACTGTCATATCCATCATTGTTATCTTTGTTATCTTTGTCATGGTTTGGTTGCTTATAATGAATTATTACAATATTTTGGGGAGAAGTTAATGCTTTGGATTATTCATATTAAAAAAATTCAATGGTGGGGCTAAGAAAAAACCAGTTTGTGTCAATCTAGGAACTAAATAGGGAACTAGGCTAGCAATATAGTCCAAACTAATCAAAAAAGTAAATGAAATTTCATTCGAATAGAGAATCAAATAATCAATATTATTTTAATATAGCTATTATAAATGTGCTCTTGATATTGATTTAGAGAATCTAAGGAAATTTGATAGTCACACCATTACCTATTTATTTCTGTATACGATAAGCGAGTTCTTGGCATCGTTAAAGCATTGTAATTATTTAATTTGAAATATATTAATAAATAAAGAAAAATTTTACAGTCTCTATCTCTTCTATGCCTTTGAGCTGGATACAGATACTCTAGGTCCCCTAAAGGGGGAGCCACTTTCAGGGTAGCTCATTAAAGTTGGTTCCAGAAGGGGTAAAAGAGACTAAAAAGTCATGTTATCTCATGTAGCGGACTAAACCAGTTTTACAAGATAAATAAGCGCACTTTCATTAGGCTCTCCACGAATTAGAAAGCTTAGAGATGATTCTGTTGAAAGGCAGGCAGGGAAGAGCTTAAAAGTTACAATAAAAATATAGGTGCTTGTTGTGGTGTATAATTGAATTTTTAGTTGGTTTATTTCAGCTTTTAATTTTGAGCTCGGCATTTCATCAAATCCATTGACTAGTTCTTTCCAATAGCTAGATTACTAATTTTAAATCAGATAATGTACGAACATATGTTACAGAGATTTTTCATGATAGTTACAGTCAGATTTTTTGAGATTATATTTTTTTGGACTTTAATGACTGGTATAAAAACGTGTATTTTAAAAAGAAGTCTTATAAATTGATTCAGCCTTAAATATATTTAATAAAAACTAGAAGAAATTGTTGAATATTATAATATTCTTCTATAAAATAATAGTTTTTAATAATGCATCCAATAACTATCAAAAATTTTTAAATTCAGACGATAATAAATTGCTCAATCTGTTAGCAGGATGAGTTAAACAGTTAGGGAAAAATAGGTTTTGAAGCATCGGGCTGATTATCTTGCTAACTACACAAACAATGTTTCATTTTTGTTAATTCATGTCGGCAAATGTAATTTCAATGTATAATTTAGAAGTGTTGATCACCTAGTTTTTAAGATAATAGTGATTTATCTTTAGATTATTATTATTGCCTCTTACTCTTTTTATCATATTTAATATCAGATTACTAGAAAATTAGATAAAAAAGGCTTATATAACCATACTGTACAATGTTATTATATCAGTTCATACCATAAGTATCAATACAATATATTTCAGACAAAATATGGAGTTTATATTAAATGAGAAAACAAGCATTTGAAAGAAGAAAAAATGCACTAGCTATTTTAGTAGTGTTTTTTTTAATAACTTCAATGACAGCTACCGCAGTAAGCGCCGCAGATGGAATCATACACCACCACTCAGGTGAACAACATAAAAGCGTAAAGCACTCCAGTGAACTACACAAAGGTGAAAAATACTCCGGTGAACAAGACCAAAACGGACAAAATCAAGGTAGACAAAACCAAGACGAACAATTCCCAAGTGAATTATTCCTAGGTGAACAATACTTAGGTGAACAATTCCCAGGTGGATTATTCCCAGGTGGACTATTCCCAGGTGAACAGTACCTAAACGGAAAATTCTCAGATATAGAACTATTCCCAGGTAAACACCTAGGCGGAAAATTCCCAGGTGGAAAGAACCAAGGTGAACAAAAACAGGGCGAAGAATACCAAAGTGGAACAAAAACAGGGAGGTCAAGGCTATTAGGCGCAAAGCCAGCTGCAGGAACATATGGTTTAGCAACACCTGCAACACCCGGTTTAATAACCGATGCGACATATGGCTCTTTTGCACCCGCGACACCCAGTTCAAAATACTCAGGTGAGTTACACAAAAGCGTAAAACATTCCAATAAACAACACCAAGGCTGGTAATACCCAAGTGGGCAAAACCAAGATGGGCAATTTATAGGTGAACAATTTTAAAGTGAACAACATCTAGGTTAACAAAACCAAAACTGAAAATTTAATATAACTCACTGATCTTTCAGAGTAACATGTGGATCTATAGGGACAATCTACAGGTAGTCTTGTTTAACTGATAATCGTATTTGTGATGAGAAATGAAAAAAACAATTAATAAAATTAAAAACTGGTTGGAGATATGGGCATTACATCCTGACAGGAATAATTTCTAGAGTTTCAAAACTAATTCTTTAAACTTCTAGTTAAGTTCTCTTACTTCAACTTGGGTCATAATCTGATAAAGAGAAATATGTGATGCATATTTGATTGTGTTTTATTCTTTCAGCCATTTTATTTTTAACACGGGTACAAGATGATCTTTCCGGAGATGTTAAAAAATTATGTTAGAGACAAATCACAAACAGTCGTTCCAAAGAATGACTCCTGAACTTCTTGAGTTAAGATTGAATGAATACCTGCTTGAAGAGCAAAAGTATGAAGATTACTGGAAACAACTTAAGGGAAAATTTAAAAAATGATTATTTAAGATTCAACACTTAAATACAAGTAACTAAATAGGCCAGCTATGCCATGAAAATCCCAAATTTAGGTTGTGAAAAATAAAACCTGCTTTTTTATATGAGATTAGTTTAAGTAATCCTAGAAAGTTGACCATGATAACAGAATTTATCTTTTTTACTAACGCAGAGTTTTTAAAATAAAGATATGTATTTTCTCTACGTCGACTTTCCATTACAATTTTTTGCACTATTACCCGCTTACAACTTAGAAGTATCTTCAGATGCAGTCCAATTTAATTTTAAATAAACGAGCTTTTTCCCAGTCCAATTTGCTTTTCCATTTGTATGTTTAATACTAGATAGCTATCATTTTCACGATTTTAATGTAGGATGCCCACTGCTTCAGATGTGGAGACTCTACCTTAGAATCATGATGCTCAATATAGCTCGCTCTTTCGTATCGTTTTTCTGGAATTTTCACGACTTCAATACATTTGATTATATTATGTTTCAAAATTTTCATATCGTTTGTTTCAGACTCATCATAACTGGATTCATATTTAGTTTTGAAGCCATAATCAGGAACATTAGGCCCCTGCATAGTCCATTCATCTGATTATACATGCTAGATAATTCTATGTAAGGTACATAACTACAAGTTTTGATAAGGTCATAAATTTCATTAGACTTTTAACTTCGTGCCAGAATGATCACGAAATCGGCAAGTGCAAAACATCAGGATCAACCGAACGCCTTCGACGAAAGCTCGCATAACATTGAACATACTCATCGTTTTATGTAAAGATTGGGAAACTCTTTCTCAAGTGCTTTCACTTTCGGCATATCGTTGATAGCAATGTAGGGATCAGACGGATGAAGCCTTGCATAGTTTTGGTGATAATCCTCAGCGGGGTAGAAAGCCTTTAAAGGCTCCAACCTGGTTACAATTGGGCCCTTAAATATTTTTGCTTGTTGTAATTGGTCAATATAAGCTTCAGCAACTTCTTTTTGTTCGTGAGTTGAATAGAATATCGCTGAGCGATACTGTATTCCGTGATCGTGACCCTGTCGGTTAAGCTCAGTCGGATCATGAGCGACCGAGAAAAATACTTTCAGTATTTGCCCGAGTGTTATTTGTGCGGGGTTATACGTCACTTGTACCGATTCTGCATGGCCTGTTTTACCGGTGCCAACGCTGTCATAATGTGCCGTATTCGCTGCCCCTCCTGCATAACCAGACACAGCGTCGATCACACCTCTGACATGCTGGAACACGGCCTGGATACCCCAAAAACACCCGCCAGCCAGGAAGATGCTGGTTTGAGAGAAGAATGTGGTTCCAACACTATGTGCCAAAGACGTGTCGTTCACAGCGTCGGGCAATGTTTTGGTGCTTGCGTTTGCAATGCTGCAAGCATGGGGCGCTGCAGGAGCAAGAATAAATATTTTTGGCATCAAAAAATCTCCTTTAAACCAAAAATGTTTCCTCAATTTTTCGTGACGAACTTGATCGCTAAGCCAATGCCTTTTGCATCTTTTGTGATTGCTATCGCAGTTGTCACTGATAGTAAAAAATCAACTACCAGTAAAATAACAAGTGTCTTTTTTGCTCTACTCATGTAAGTTCACATCTTGTAGATGATTCATAGTATTTCCAAAATTTTTTATTTTATTAACATTATTTCACTCTTTGGACTGTCTGAATCTAGTTTTTGCAGCGTTCTTAAAATAAAATATGGCATGGAAAAAGAAGTTAATCTGATACTGCCAAAATAATAGAGATCAGTAAAAGAAATACGATTACTATTGATTTTTTAGTACAAAAGCATAGTTGTTTCTTCAGTTGTCTGAATAACAACCTTTTTGAGAAAATAGCTATTTTTCAGATTTTACATTTAAATTTGTGAAACACGACGAATATAAATGCAGAAATTTTTTGTTTTTCAGGTATTGCATTGGTTTTAATTAAAAATAGGGGTTCCGTTGCAAAAAATCTGACTTTTTCACAAAATCATTAAAAACTATCACAATTCGGAAAGTTAATCCTTTTAATTCGGAAGAAAATGACATATAAAGGTAGAAATTATAGTGTTAAATTACAAAAATAATATCTTTGCAACGAACCCAAAATTGACCCATAGAAAAACTAAAAACGGAATGGACAAAAGGAAATCAGAAAGATTTATTAATGTCTTTTCAATGGTGATAAAATTTAGGATGACTTAGCTAAGTTAATTATGTTCGAAAATTTGAATTCAAATGAAGGTTAGTTGTGAAACTTGTTCCTAAAGTATCCTTTATCTCTTCTTTTTTCTCTATGGCTATTGCATGGCAAGTTGCTTTAAAATTCACATTTCTACCTATGAGGCTCTTTTTGTGAATTTGCAGTGGTGTAATTTATCCACAGATCGGTATACATTCGAAACAACTCTAAGCCATGAAGCAAAATGATCCCCTAAAGAATAATTATTGGAATTGCTACGCTAATTTCTTAAAAACAGAGAATCTACATTAAAATTTCCATCTCACTTTTATGTTTTCCATAGGCACCGTTAATAATTTTCCCCTATAGTTTCTATTTCATGATCAAGATATTTTATAATATCCAGATATCTTCGCCAAAAATAGCTTTCAGCATCATTTAGATTTAAAATTTCAAGTGCGAAAAAAAAGTGAGCTTCATTTTGATATATTTATTTTTTGTACAAATTTATGGTGAAGTAGAAAATAAGACCGAAAATTTTTATGATCTTTTGTAAAAACTTTTTATTGCTGAATCGTGTTGTTAAGCGCAGGTTGTTCAAGGAATTCTGAATTCATCTCATTTGTTTATTGTGTTTTAATGCGTTCATATCCCGCTCATTTCAACTATGACAGATATATGCGTATTAGTGAATCATAAATAAGATATCGCGCATTAGAACTGTGACAGACAGATGCTTTATTAATAAGCAAGAACTAAAAAGTTATTTGTTGATTAACGTGCAATAAATTCAAATTTTTCTGATGCGAACTAACTTTTAAAGGGGTATTATTGATAAGCGTATGATTTTCAAGAGTCATTTATAAATAGCTTTATGAATTTGATGAAATTTGGAGATTTTTCGAAATCCTCGAGGCTAATAAAAATGAAAAACAAATTTGTTAATGTCTAAACAAAAAAACTTATTTTTACTGTTTCGGTTATTTAAATCACCAATTTATCGGGCGGTCAATTTGTCCAAATTTAGCCTTCGTTGCCAATTAATTGATTAGTTTGGATGAGGTTACCGAAATTTCTCGCTAGATCATATATACTCTAAAAAAATGTACTCAAAAAAAATCACAAAATAGTTTAGCAGGGTTATGCATAATTTCCAGTTCAATAACTCTACAATAATTGAATTTTCTATAGGCGATTACAAAAAATGAATTTAAGATGTAAGGATAAAGTTTTTTCTTGAAAAATATTAGAAAAAATTGTAAATGAATAGAAAAGTATTTGGGAGTTCAGCAGATTATATAATACTATCTTCCTAAATAAGTTTAAGTATAGCTTTCGAACATATATATCTTTTAAAAAATAAAATATGATCTTAAAATAATTTTAAAGTAGTACTTTAAGCTGAAAATTAATTATATTTTGATAGAAAATATGGGAAAGCCTGGAAAAAAAGTAAATGTTTCCTGGTAGAATAGTAAATTTAATAGGTCAATTTTTGAACTTGCTTACAAATATTACATAAATAAATTATCTAAATTGGCTGCTGCTGGCGATCAAATACTTTCACTTCGCTTTCCAAATCCTTATATTATGTGCATATCACCTTAATGCGCTTCTCTATATTTATCAATATCAAGAGGCTTGAGGTAGAACAATGAGACAAAGTGCAGAATCTATTAGAGGTCGATTTTTAAAGCTTGGTATCGATGTGCCAATTGAGGACATTGAAAGCAGACTCGAAGAACTTGTTATGAGCTTTAGAGTTCCATCCAATGAAGCCCAACGTAGCGTGACTAATTATTTTTTGAAAAAATATTCTATTCCCAAGAATGAGTTTTATGTGAGGCAAGCTGAACCCCAACTTACCAAGATTGCAGATCTCTCTGAGAATGGGCAATGGGCGAACCTTAAGGCAAAGATTATCCAGCTATGGGAAAACACTCACGAGTCCATATCTCAGGTCGGGCTTCTGGGGGATGAAACCGGAATCGTAAAGTTCACTGGATGGAAAAATGCTGAATTGCCTAGGCTTGAGCAAGGGGAGAGTTACTTATTCAGGAGCATTGTCGTTGGTGAGTATAATGGCAGGTTTCAGGTCCAGCTTAACAGAAACAGTTCAGTAGAAAAGCTAGCTGAAGTCATTAATGTGGTGGGCGGTGATTTCACACCAATTGCAAGGGAGTCAGAACTTAGAAACATTTCTAACCTTGTAGGGGGCCAGTGGGCTACAGTCAAAGGAAAAGTAATTCAACTCTGGGAGAACTCCCATGAATCCATTGAGCAAGCAGGGCTTCTAGGGGATCCTACCGGTGTTATCAAATTTACTAACTGGGCTAGTTCTGAAATTCCATATATGGAAGAAGGCAAAAGTTACGTTTTGAAAAATGTATTTGTCAACGAATGGGGAGGTAAGTCTCAAATTCAGCTTAGTAGGTCAAGTTCAGTAGAAGAGCTGGACGAAGATATCACAGTTGGTACATCGATTTTTACTTATTTCGGAGCGATGGTCGATATTCAGACAGGTTCGGGTCTGATAAAACGCTGTCCTGAGTGCAAAAGGGCCCTTGTAAAGGGTGCCTGTGCAGAGCATGGGAAAGTTAAAGGAGAGTATGATCTCAGGATAAAAGCTGTTCTGGATTCTGGAGCCTCAACCCAGGATATCCTAATTAACCGAGAACTTACCGAAGAGCTCGTTGGGATTTCTCTAGATAGTGCAATTGCAATGGCTGCAGATGCTCTTGATCCCGGAGTTGTGCTGGACAAATTGAAGCATGAGTTGTTAGGAAGATACTATACTGTCAGTGGGCATAAGTTTGATCGTTATATCCTTGCAAATTCGATTACTCCAAGTACCTCTCTAAATAGAGAGCTTATTGAGGAAATGTTTGCTGAATTGGAGGTGGATTAAATGGCAAGCTTTTATAGAGAGGTGGCTCGTAGGGTATTTTCTCAGGAGCTGAAAGATTCTAACTTGGCTTCGAGGGATGAGAATGATCAGTATGCTCCTCAGTACGTTCTGACTCCAACAGGAGCTAAAGTAAACCGCATCTTCCTTGTCGGCACACTCATCGAAAAAGAAAATATTGGAACTGATTCTGAATACTGGAGGGGTAGAATTTCAGATCCTACTGGCTCCTTTTTGGTCTATGCCGGACAGTACCAGCCCGAAGCATCTCAGTTTCTTGCGGACTGTGAACTGCCCGCTTTTGTGGCAGTTGTGGGCAAAACCAGTACCTACACTACAGATGACGGAAATGTCCTGACATCCATTCGCCCCGAATCCATTCAGCAGGCAAACGAGCTTACTCGTGATCTCTGGGTGCTAGATACTGCGAAACAGACTCTTGAGAGGATAAGGGCAGTTGAGGCAGAAGAAGATCCAAACTCAAAACTTGCAAAAGAACACTACTTTACTGACACTGACTTTTATCGTGCAATGGTTAAAAAGGCACTTGAGTCCCTAAAAGAAAGTAAGTATTAATCATATGGCAGTTTAACTTAGGTGAGAAATACCTCCAAATTTTGATATTTCTTTTTCTATTATTTTGGGAGTCTGAAGATCGCGAATACCTCATATTTTGGGTAGGGGATAATGTGAACTATTGCATATTTATGTTTTGATTTAATTCTCAAAATCACTTCTTCGTAAAATGATTTGTTTTTGGCACCATCGTAAGGAATGGTGTCAATTATCCCTGACAGGGATGTCATATAGGTTGGAATAAAACAGCTTAAGATACAGGCATGGTTAGTATCACTTATCACATGATGTGGTTCCGTTGCAAAAACTTCAGAATAAATATGTAAATCTATAAGTAATGAATAAAAATCAAAATATTCAAAGAAAATGTACTAACATTATAAAATTATACTAAACAATTGATTAATACATTTGACTTCATTAAAAACAGAGTAATTTATATTATTGACTTGTCTTTTTTTTAACTAGATTCATAGCTTCAATTACCTTTAAAGTCTTACTAGCAGAGTAAAAAAACTGAAAACCTAGCATTGGAACAATTATCCGCTTTATAGATCTATGATCTTGTTCAATAATGTTATTCAAATACCTGGTTTGTCTAATTTAAACATTTTTAAACAAGTTCTTTTCATTTTTCAGTTCATCTATAGCAAGTGGGTAAGCTGGATTCTTATCAACTGTTATTACTCGTGGAATTTGATTATGATTAGAACTCAAAGCTTTCTTAAAGAATCT
>OCZT010000118.1_pt1 | contig 72107 bp, 51 predicted proteins | sample 1539031 | NCBI WGS metagenome assembly OCZT01 (sample SAMEA3539308, study PRJEB22396) | soil metagenome | biome: tundra; feature: field; material: soil | place: USA | collected 2010-05 | depth 0.15 m
CGATCTGCTAATAAGACTTTAAAAGGAATTGAAGCTATGAATATGATCAAAAAAGGACAAGTAAATGATCTAAATTACTCTGTTTTTAATGAAGTCAAATACATTAATCAATCGTTTGGTATAGTTTTATAATGTTAGTACATTTCCCTTGAATATTTTGATTTTTATTCATTACTTATAGGTTTACATTTTTTTTGAATTTTTTGAAAAGGAACCTAATATAGTATATAACCGGCAAACTATCCTTTCTGATCGTAGTAGTGATTTTTGGGACTTGTAAGATTCGGAACTATCGCTTTTTATAAAAAAATTTATGAAATATAGATTTCATAACTCACAATAATTTTTAAAAAAATAAAGGGCAGAATATTAAAACTCGATATTAATTTATTTCAGGATTAGGGATTTTGAAACTCGCTCTCAAACCACAAAACCAGGATTCAGGATCAATTTCAGAATGGAATAAAATAAAATGTGGGATAGGATATGGAACAGTTAGCAGATGAACAAATCAATGAATCCGATAGCATGCCCAAGCTACAGGAAATTAATGAAAAAAGCATCGATCTTGCCAGTCAGACCATGCTTCATAAAACTGAGCAGGAGGGTATAGAGACTGCTTGGGACCGATACGAGAAACAAATCCCCCAGTGTAGTTTCGGACAACTTGGAATTTGCTGCCGAAATTGCAATATGGGCCCATGCAGGATAGATCCCTTTGGTGAAGCTGCAGAAAAGGGAATTTGTGGCGCTACTGCAGATATTATAGTTGCAAGAAATCTTTTGAGGACCATTGCTGCAGGTGCAGCTGCTCATTCAGATCACGCGAGGGACGCAGTGCTGACTTTGAAGAAAATAAGTGACGGGGGAGCCGGAAATGACATGATTAAAGACGAAGCAAAGCTACTATCTATTGCCTTTGAATATGGGGTTCTTACGAAGGGAAAAAGCCGTGAGGAAATGGCATCCGAACTCGCAGATGCGCTACTTCTTGAGTTTGGAAAACAAAGTGATCCCCTCCTGTGTACAAGGCGGGCTCCTGAGCCGCGGCTTAAATTATGGACTGAACTTGGGATAGAGCCTAGGGGGATTGACAGGGAGATTGTTGAATGTATGCACAGAACTAATATGGGTGTGGACAATAATGCAACTCACATTCTGCTACATGGACTGCGTACAGGACTATCGGATGGCTGGGGAGGATCTATGATTGCAACAGATAGTTCAGGACATACTTTTCGGAACCCCACAACCTAGAAGGAGCATTGTTAATCTTGGGGTACTTTTTATAGATAAGGTAAATGTGATAATCCATGGGCATGAACCCATTCTTTCGGAGATGATCGTGGAAGCCTCCGAAGACTCCGAGCTCCTCAAACTTGCAAAAGAAATCGGGGCAGCAGGTATAAATGTTGCAGGGATCTGCTGTACTGGGAACGAAAACCTGATGTGTCATGGGACTCCAATAATAAGGACATTCCTTCAACAGGAACTGGCAGTGATCACTGGAGCTGTGGAAGCTATGGTCGTAGATGTCCAGTGCATTATGCCCTCACTAGGTGATCTTGCAGGCTGCTACCACACTAAATTCATATCCACATTACCAAAGGCCGACTTTCCCGGGACTGTGAGAATGGAATTCCATGAAGATAGAGCTTATGAAACCGCAAAAAAAATAGTAAGAATAGCCGTCGAAAACTTTTCTTCCCGAAATCCCAAGAAGGTAAATATTCCAAACGAAAAGCAGGAGTGTATGGTTGGTTTCAGCGCTGAAGCCACACTTAGTGCACTTGGTGGAAGCCCTGACCCTCTCATTGAGGCAATAAAAAACGGGACCGTTGGGGGAGTAGGTGCAGTTGTGGGCTGCAATAATGTGAAAATAAAGCACAACTATAGACATGTCAATCTTGTTAAGGAACTTATAAAAAACAACGTTCTTGTGGTTACAACCGGTTGTAATGCAATTGCCTGTGCAGAAGCAGGGCTTCTTGTTCCGGGAGCCCCCGGAAGTGCCGGTGACGAGCTAAAAGTAGTATGTGAGGCGCTTGGTATATCTCCAGTACTGCATATGGGTTCCTGCGTTGACATCAGTCGCATTCTGTTACTGTCATCAATCCTTGCAAGCCGACTGGGTGTGGATATAAGCGACCTTCCAGCAGCAGCAGCTGCTCCTGAATGGATGAGTGAAAAAGCAGTCAGCATCGGGGTCTATGTAGTCGCCTCAGGAGTTCTCGTTGTTCTAGGCACTGTTCCGCCGATTCTTGGAAGCCAGGCAGTTACAGCTCTTCTGACAAACGGCTTAACCAATGTTGTCGGAGCAAGATTTGCGGTTGAGCCTGACCCCATTAAAGCCGCACACCTGATGCTTGAGCATATTGACGGGAAAAGAAGGTCATTGGGCTTGAACTCAGTCAGGTGATTTGCAATGAAAGATTTAATAATACGGCCCGAACGCTGCTTAGGATGTCGTTCCTGTGAAATTGCCTGCGCTATCGTCCATTCAAAGAGTAAAAGCCTTTTTTTAGCTTTGGGAGAACAGCCGGCTCCAAAAAGATGCATAAATGTGAATTGTTCGCATAATCTTGAAATTTCCATTCCGATAACCTGTCGTTACTGTGAGGACGCACCTTGTGTATCCGTTTGTCCAACAAAAGCTCTTTCCCAGAATATAATCACCAATATTGTAAACTACAATCCTGAGCTCTGCGTAGATTGCTGGACCTGTTCCATGGTTTGCCCTAGATTTTTCTCTATACAGATTGATTCTTGTCATCGGCTGTTGGACCAGTTCCATGGCCTACAATCGTCGAGTGATCAGCAGACAAACTGAATGGGGGGTAAAATGTGATCTCTGCAATGGTAGGGAGTTGCCCACCTGCGTCGAGGCTTGTCCCACTCATGCTCTCGTATTTGCCGAGGTAAAAGATATTTTGGGGATAAAACGAATCGAAACTGGCCTGAAGATCTCTCATTAACACAGGAAGAATCCTTATGGTGACTTTCAGTTTCCCTGGGAACATTTCGGAAATATAATATTTGTGCTTTTAGATGTCTGAAAAGAAACAAGATTTTGTTTTCTAACATAGAGAGAGAAATCTGAATTTAGTGTTGATTCCTAGCAATTAACAACCATCAATAAAAAATCTAAAAAGCAACAATAGATCTCATATTTCTCTTAGATATGACTTTAGTTCTTGTTCGTAAATCATTATCAAATCTGAAAAAACGATTATTTTCATCTTTTTGGGGAAAATACAATATATGATTCTGCTGCTGTTTTCAGTAATTCACGGATATTACCCCTAAATGGTAATATCATTTTAAGAACTTTATTTTTGCTCCATAACAAGTGGGATCAAATATTAAGTTTCTCGATTTATTACGGATTATTTAATAGTGGTAGTCGTACTCGATAAGATACTTTATCATTGTAAGAAGGTAGGCATAGAGGGGAAATTAAAGGCGTAAAGAGAGAAAGAGACCGGAATAAAAATTGGAGTTCCATAGTCTTAATTTTATAGAAAATCCGCGAAAATTGGTAAATATTCGACCCAAATGTATTAATTTTCAAACAGTTTAATTGGAAAAAGTAAACAATTTTTAATACTCTGCAAGGCTTTTCTGAATCTCTAGCTGCAAGATGAGGAGTATGCAGGTTTTAATGGACCAATTTTTTCCATGACCGCAAAGATCAGATTATTTCCCTTATTAATTTCCTTAATCACTATTAAAAAAACATTTCCCTTAGAGCGTCTTCAAGAATAATTGAAGAATAAGACGACATTGGTACACCGAGATTTAAATCATAATATAAAAAACGTTCAGAAAAGAGGATATTATGCTTAACCGATGACGTATGAATTGAAATATTTAATTTTTGACTAACTTTGGAATCGCAATCTAGCTGTAAATAAGATTTTTTAGGCACTTTTTGCCGCAAAATATGGGTTTTAATATTAACAATGCGTATTGTATGTCGTTAGGTCACACATGTGATTCTATTTTCGGGGTTGTTGAAGGTTTTGCAATGAACTGCAGATTCATTATACCTAGAGCAGATAGAATTGTGAATTTAAAACTAGTGAGAATACATAAATCTAAAAGGTTAAAGTATGAACGGAGAAATATTTGAAAAAACGAAACATATTGTTCTAAACATTGATGAGCACACAGTTGAAATAACCTCTGAAGTTCTTGATGACGAGTTTGTATTGAAATAGCCTGGGAAGCTATTAATTTAGTTGAAATGTATATTATTCTGCGTATAGTATAACATATGCTTATAATAGTTGAGTATCTGCTTCTGGACGTTAGAATTAGTTCTATTCATCTGATTGAACCGAGCTATGGTCAAGGTATGGGGTTAATAGGTGATTTCTTTGAAAAAGGAGAATCCCAGCTACGGCAAATATTCAGAACATGTAGCGTTTTAGAGGCAGAAATCAATGTGCTTAAATCTTTAATGACTGGTTCTATGAATGAGATATTGCAGTATAACAATTTATTCATGGAACCTGATAAAGCATCAGCTTATCCTTCGGTTTCGCATTTAATCGAAGCCTTGCCCTATTCCTATTGTTGTTGATTGAATTCATCTTCAACATTACCAACTTCATTTTTTTGTTGTCGTATATCAATTACTATCAACATAACGATTTCAAAGAATAGTATATCTGTTTGGTGTCGAATATTTTCAAGCTGACCTTACCTTTGTTTTCTTTCATTTCCCCTTTTTTGATAGGTAGTGGCACAAAGAATTTAATGAATCTCCTTTGTTTCAAGTTCTTTTACTTGGATTAATGTTTTCACACAAAAATGACATAAGCAGTATTTATGCATTTGAATCAGCTCAATGCCGAAAGCATCCGTATTTGAGGTTACTTTTTCCCTATAAATAGGTTTAAGTGTTTGAACACTGTACTGCTATACTATAAAGTCACAATTGTGACTAAATTATGACCAGAGCCGTAGTGAGGCTACGCAATGGACTGTGGATCCATCTTATCCAGGTCCGATTCCAGGATCTTATTTGAAAGTTTTTCATAGATACTAAAAATTTTTTGAGGTGATATTTGCCTCATAAAGAAGTTCAAATATAAGTAAAGGTTAATAATAAATATAGATTCACATTTGTGAATTGTTTTTGTATCTTAAATTATAAAAATATTGTGCCTCCATATTATGGCAGAAAAATACCATTATAGTTTTAAATCTCAGGATTAAATCTAAGAATTATCAAGGTTTAGTTCTCACATTCTTAAAAAAACGATAAAATTTAGAGAATTTCTATAAACCTCTTATTCCCATAAGTCATTTAGATACCATCTATATGAATATGATTAAATTAGATGGTTTATGTGACTATTAGTTTTTTCTTATTTACCGTATACTATCAAACAAAATGTATTGTTCCTTAGATCTTTTGTTGAACTTAGGATACCCGCGAGGCTGGAATATATTATGAAAATTTTTAAACGCTTATTATCCGTTCTTTAAAAGGTTTTCTATTCATTAAATTTTTTAAAAAGGGCAGCATATCTCCCTCTTAGTGGCATAAGAAATCTTCGCCCAATTTTATTGTATAAAGTGCTTTTGCTTCAGATAACTGTTTAATTGATAGATTTATAGCCCATTTGATATTAGCTCCTTCAAAGTTTGCTTTCTCAAGATTAGTCACATTAAAGTCAGCTTCTTTGAGATTAGCTAATCTAAAGTTAACTCTTTTAAAGTTAGCTTTGTGAAAAGCTCTAGCAATAGTAAAAACGATATTGATATTAAATTGTTGTTCGATCTTAAAATATTTTATGAGAAAACAAATTTCATTTGGAAATAATTGTTAATATGGTTAATTTAAAATAATAACGTTGATAATTAAATTCAACGTTGATGGACTTATTATTGGCATGTAGAACAAGTACTCTATATCAATCATCGAAATATTAAGATACATTGACTAATTAATATAATAACATAGTTTTGTTTTAACTCTTGATTTAAAATGTTATATCTTATTTCAATATGCAGAAAGGATCCACATGGCAAATTATTGTTAAAAACGACACAATGAGTGCGCATTCCATGCTCGGGACAAAATTGAGAGATCCTCACTTATGTTTTTAAGTAAATGACTTTCACTCTGAGTAGAAGTTCTGAAACATGGCGAAGTAGGTGGTTCATACCTTAAAAAGAACCAAGTTTTTGTAGGTGTATTTTCAAAATAGGAGAAAATATTGAATGAGAGAAAAACTGAGAAAATCTGGTATTGATGTTATTGAGAATATACCTTGGGGAATACACATCTGTCAATTTTACCAGACAAAAAACGATTTAATGGATATATCTATCTCCTATTTCAAGGTCGGGTTGGAAAATAATGAATTTTGCATGTGGACCATATCACAACTCTTGGAGATAGAAGAAGCAAAAGAAGCTTTGAGGAAAGCTGTCCCCGATTTTGATATTTATTTGGAAAATGGACAAATTGAACTCATCCCCTACACGCACTGGTATTTAAAAGAAGATGGTTTTAACTCTGTAAATATCTTACATAATTGGGTTGAAAAACTTGATCAGGCTCTAGTTAATGACTATGATGGTTTGAGGTTGACTAGGGATATTTTTTAGTCGGGAAAAGAAAATTGGAACTATTTTGTTGATTATGAAAAAGAGGTGGACAGAGTTCTAAGTAACTATGAGATGATAGCTCTCTGTACATATTCTCTTGACAGATACAACAAAAATAAAATCATCGATGTGATTATTAACCATCAGTTCGCTCTGATCAAAAGGAAAGGGAAATGGGAACGGATAGAAAATTCCAAACGTAAAAAAGCAGAAGATCAAATTAAGATACTAGCAAATATAGTGGAATTATCAAACGATGCTATTATAATTACTTCCCCTGATGGCACTATTATCGACCTGAATAAAAGCGTAGAGCAAATTTATGGTTATTCAGCTAAAAAAATATTGGAAAAGCCCATAGCTATCTTGGAGCCACCCATATTAGTAGAAGAAACAGAAGAGTTCGTTGAACTGCTTAAACAGGGAGATAGAATCCATAATTATGAAACTTTACGTCTAAGAAAAGATGGTAAGATAATAAATATCTCATTAACTCTTTTCCCAATTTTTGATGCCTCTGAAAACTTAATTGCCGTCTTAGTTATTGGCAAAAATACAACCAAACTTAGAAAACTAGAAGAAAAACTTCAGAAATTCGAAGAAAAGTACAGGATCGTCACAGAACATACAGAACAAGTGGTATATGATTATGATTCAAGGACAGAGAAATGTAATTGGGCAGGTTCCATAGAAGAAGTTACAGGATATAGTTTCGAAGAATTAAAGAAGCTTGGCAAAAATTTTCGGATCGAGAATATCTATCATACAGATAGGAGTCAACTGGATGACAAATCTCAAAATGAAAGAACTACCGTAGGCAAATTAAGGAAGAAGCAAGGTTATGGAAAAAAGACGGTACTTGCATTTATATAAAAAATAGCGGAGTCAGCCTTATAGATCAGGTAGGTCAGCCTTATGGATCGATCGGAACACTTGAAAATATTACAAATACAATATTAGCCGATAGAGAAAAGTGCGTAATCAACAAACGTAATAAAATTACTAATAATGACGGAAATGTTCATGTTTCAACTAGAGTAACACTTCAGAACATTAATAAGTATAAAAAAGCAGAAGAAACTTTAAAAATGAAATTAGAAGAACTTTCCCGCTCAAATGCAGAACTAGAACAATTCGCTTACGCTTCATTTCACGACTTGCAAGAACCTTTGAGGATGATAACAAGTTATTTGCAGTTTTTACAAAAGAGATACCAGGGTAATCTAGATGATCAGGCTGATAAATACATTAATTTTGTTGTTGACGGAGCTTTTCGTATACAAAATTTGATTAGCGACCTTTTAATGTTCTCTCGAGTATCTATCGGAAACAGAGAACTTGAATCTATTAATTGTGAATTCATTTTAAATCAAGTATTATCCAATTTAAAATTATTCATGAAGGAAAATAATGCCATTGTATCACATAGTTCTTTACCTGAGGTAATGGCAGATCCTATATAACTGGGTCAGATATTTCAAAATCTGATCATCAACGGAATAAAATTTCACAGTGAAAAGGCACCACAAATTTATATTTCTGCAGAGAAAACAGCTAAGGATTGGTTATTTTCAGTTCAGGATAATGGAATTGGAATTGATCCACGATATTTTGAGAAAATATTCGAATTTTTTAAAAGACTGCATAAAAAAGAAGAATATCCTGGAACAGGAATGGGGCTTTCGATTTGTAAGAAAATTGTAGAAAAAAATGGCGGATATATATGGGTAGAATCTGAATTAGACAAAGGTTCAACTTTTTATTTCACGTTACCAATCAAACCAGCAGAAGTTCAAAAACTAGATCCCAACACATAAAAAATATTTTTAATGTTTTATTGAAAATTATCTATTAAAGAATTCTCATTAATGAGAACATAAATTTTATGGCTTGGAGTTGTGAAGTTATCATCGAAATTAAATCAATCTGACTTTGATAGAATACGCTTAATTATGGGTAAAAAGAACGAAATCTTGCTTTTTGAGAATAATCCTGGAGATGCAAGTATGATTGAAGAGATGCTTAAGAATTCGGCAACTTTCCATATGAAATTACAAACATTGAAACCCTGAACGAAGGTTTTGAGCGTAAATCGGTGCTATTATCTATATAAATCAGTGCAGATCCAAAGAGTATTACAATTATTTAGGTTAGGCATTAAAGGATGTGGCAATATAGTCAAAAGGAATATGGGAGCCGTGAAGAAAATAGAAAAATTAAACGATGAGCATCTACATACTACAGAAGAAACTCTCGTAAATAAACGTCCTGATTCGGATGCAGACTCAAATGAATACAAAAAACAGGATTTTCTTATTGTGGGCATCGGTGCATCAGCCGGTGGGCTTGTCGCGTTAGAAGCTTTTTTTTCAGTCTTGCCCACAAACACCAGTTTAAGCATGGCTTTTGTCTTGGTGCAGCATCTGGATCCTAACCACAAGAGCCTCTTCACCAATCTCATTGGACGCTATACACAAATGCGAGTTTATGAGGTCACTGATGGGATGATTGTCCAGCCTGAAAGTGTCTATGTCATACCGCCTAACTATGAGATGGTTCTTGAGGATGGTCGACTTCATTTGCATAAACCGGTCGCAGCATATGGATTTTGCCTGCCGATTGATTTATTCTTCAGATCTCTGGCTCAGGAGCAGCAAGATAAGGCCATAGGCATTGTATTCTCAGGTACCGACAGCGATGGCACACTAGGAATGAGGGCGATAAAGGCTGAGGGAGGCATGCTAATGGTGCAAAGCCCCGAATCAAGCGAGTACGACAGCATGCCGCAAAGCGCCATTGCCCCAGGTCTTGTAGACTTCATTCTACCGCCTGCCGAGATGCCTGCCCAACTCATTGCCTATATTAACCAAGCATTTGAAAAAAAACCAATCATAACTTCCAAGACCGAAGGTGTGATGAAATAAATATTCAATCTGTTGAATATCAAGATTGGTCATGATTTTTCTAATTACAAGGAGAGTATCATCAACCGTCGCATGCGAGCGTCGCATGGCTATTACTAATTTTAAAAATATTGATGAGTATGAGCGATACCTAGAGCGAAACTTTACTGAAGTGGAAGCGCTCTTTCACGACTTCCTAATCGGTGTCACTAGTTTCTTCCGTGAGCTTTGGGTGTTTGAAACACTCGAGATAAATATTATTCCTCAACTCTTCGCCAGCAATAATTCAGATACCATGATACGAATTTGGGTAGCCGGCTGCTCTATAGGTGAGGAGGTATATTCCATTGGCATGCTGCTTCAAGAGCAAATGGAAATTTTGAATCAAATTTTCAAGGTACAAATCTTTGCAACAGATATTGACAGCCGGGCTATCGCAGTAGCTCGAAGCGGAATCTATCCTCCTAACATTTTCATTGATGTCTCATCGGAAAGGCTGAATCGCTTCTTTATTCAAGAATCAAACGGTGACTATCGCATCAAGAAAACTATCCGTAACATGATAGTCTTTTCTGAGCAGGACCTTTTCAAAGATCCGCCGTTTTCAAAACTTAATCTGCTCAGTTGTCGAAACCTGATGATCTATATAAACAAAGAACTTAAACAAAGAACTGCAGAAAAAGCTCATCTCCCTCTTCCACTGTGTTTTAAAATCTGGTGGATTTCTCTTTCTCGGCTCCTCTGAAACAGTTGGTGATTTCGAAAACCTGTTTGAGATTATTGACCATAAATCGAAGCTACATCGCAAAAAGGATGTTAGTGATAAATTCCCTCAAATCGGGACATTTATCTCACTACAACTGAAAAGTAAGGAAACCTCAAAATCGTCAACCTCCACCCCTATAGAAAGCAAATTTCAACTTCGTGAGTTGATCGAATAGATGATGCTGCAACATAACACTCCTGCAGGTGTGCTCGTTAATCAACATGGTGATATCCTCTATCTTCATGGCCGCACTGGTGTGTACCTGGAATTAGCTTCCGGAGAGGCTGGTTTGAATATCCCGAAGATGGCCCGTGAAGGATTACGAGACGAATTGGGCACTGATTTGTATAAAGCTGTGGTCCACAAAGAACCTGTATTTCACCCAGGGTTGCGGGTTAATACGAATGGTGATTTCACTATAGTTAATATGGTAGTGCGATCTGTAGCTACAGGTCCTGAAACAGCGTCCGAACCAAAACTGTTCTTGGTCACGTTTGAAGAAATGATGACGTGTGATGGGAATCAGACCGAAAAAGTCATTACCAACAGTGCCAGAGAGGATCCCATTAATAGCACAACGGTAGATGACGCGCGTATCTTAGAGTTGAAGCGAGAACTGGAGATTAAGGAAGAACGCCTCAAAGCTTATAATGAAGAGCTGGAGACCTCAAAGGAAGAATTATAGTCTGTCAACGAAGAATTGGCTACGGTCAATACTGAACTGCAAAGCAAGGTAATAGATCTATCTCAGGCTGTTAATGATATGAACAATCTTCTGGCTGGCACAGGTATAGGCACTATATTTGTAGATTTTAAAATGCACATCCTTCGCTTTACTCCTCAAGTCGTACAGATGATAAATCTGATACCAACAGATTTTGGGCCGGCCTCTTGGGCACATTGTCTCAAATCTGGTGGGTTATGATCATCTGGTAGAGGACGTAAAGGACGTCTTGACCAGTTTGATACCCAAAGAAATTGAAGTTCAAGTCAAAAATGGTTTATGGTATTTGATGCGTGTTATGCCCTATCGCACTCTCTAAAACCTTATCACGGGGGCTGTGGTAACCTTTATTGATATTACTGAAATAAGGCGGATGAAAAAGATCCTAAACGATTCCGAGTCTATGCGTCGTCTAGCTCTGGTGGTATCTGACTCGAATGATGCTATAACATTGCAGGATTTGATGGGCCACATTCTGGCTTGGAATCCAAAGGCTGAGATTATGTATGGCTGGAGTGAAGCAGAGGTACTAATTATTAGTAGTATGATCCCAGCGAGTCTGAAAGAAAAAGAATTGGTCATACTAAATAAGCTTATTAGCACTGAGGTCTTGGAACCTTATCGCACCCAGAGGCTTGCCAAGGACGGCCACATTATGGAAGTATGGTTAACAGCTACCCCATTGGTTAATGAAACTGGTGAGGTATATGCCATTGCGACCACTGAGCGGGAGATCAAGTCAGAAAACACAAAGGCGAAAATTTATGACTAGAAAAGATAACTATGGGACTGGTAACTGACTTTCTTAAGAGAATGGAGGAGATATCCAAGATAAAAACAACTCAGGTTCCGGTAAATTTTGAATCGCTATTATATATATTGATGGTGGTTCCTACCCGGCCACAATTATTGCCATTTAACTGCCTTTCTTGGGATTTAAAGCTTAAATCTGCTCTTTTTGCTCTCTAAAAAAAAAGTGTAAATTTCTTGATATTCGTCAAAATTAATTCTCAAATAAATACAAATATTAGGTATAAATTGACAAATCAATCCTAAAATTAATTCGATTTATTTAATAAAATGCCAAATAATACCGAAATGAATTAGATAATTCAACCAAAGAGCCTTACTTAGTAAAAAATTATCAAATTAATAATTGCGGTCTATAAATCTACATGATCTGTCATTGTTTATGTAATAATATCATCACGACCTCTGAAATAGTCATTAGATCCCGAAAACAATCTATCAAATATGTAGTCTAAACCACTTCTTATATTAAGTCTATTCTTCATTTTCAGCTTTTGCTATTGCAGTAGCTATGATAATATCTAAGGCCTGGGTAATAGCTTCTGAAATTTTAAACACTAGCATCTTATCGTCGGATCCTATCCCAGCTAAAGATGCAAATTTTGTAAAATTAGTATTAAAAGCAAGCTGAATTTATTTAAAATGCATAAATAAGTTAAAGGATGATGAAACTTTAATCAATCATGGCTTGTAGTAGGAAAAGGCAAAGATTCCTTTGAGTTTTCTCTCACTAAACTTGCTAACTAGTACTCAAATATCAAAAGATATAATGAAAAATTGAGTAATTTCTCAGCTTTTTGAGTATGCTCTGACCTACTTATAAAACTCTCAATATGTAAAGAATATCCAATGTTTGAGGCATCCAATTATAGAGTCTTATTATACTGAAGGCACAGACTAAATATCACAGAAAAGTTCTACCCACCAGTGCTAATCTTTTAATATATGAAGTACACATGCTTTCATAATATGGGATATAATGGAAGTAAGCAATATTTTGAATTTTATTTTTGGTATTCTTCCGATTTGTGGAAGTTGTTTTGGAACTTATGAGATCCGGAACTAACGCGTAGATAATGAAATATATAAGAGAGAAAGCATATCAAATTAACTTCATTCGGAGCATTGGGCGATGCCCATGAATTGTTTTCATATATATAAATGCCCAGGTAGTCTAGTGGTAAGGCGACGGTCTCGAAAACCGTTTCTCTTTTGAGGGAGCGCAGGTTCAAATCCTGCCTTGGGCGTAAATTTTTAAATTAAGAAATCCTAACAGAAATTTACTTAAGCTTAAATAATAGCTAGCTATTTTTTCAAATTAAAATGCCCTTTTTTTCATTTAGCTTTGTTGTTAAGTCTGAGTAACAAACATCATTAGTTACATTTTTAAAGTTCAGTCTTAATTTGACAGTCTAAATCCCATTTGGAATAGCCCACATTTTTGGATAAAAAATCATTAGAAAGCCTATGAAAATTGTATAAATATTTTCTAGTTATTTTTTATTTTCTAATCACATATTTTCAAAACCCAGTGTGATTAAATATGGACAATAAATTAAAAAAGAAGACAATTGGCTTCATGTAGTTTTCAATCACAAATATACATATTCTCCTCCTCTCCAAAAAGAGGACAAGAGGTTGAAAAATAGAACTCAGAGCAGATTGCTTAAGCAGTAGAAAAGAGAAAAATAGAAAACCAACGTTTTTTTAAACGAAATAAGAAATCAATTGAAATGCAAAGGCAATTATTACACTGACAAAGAAAATTGTCGCAGAAATATGACATCTTATTATAAATGATGATCCATACGAAGATGAAAGAATATTATAAAAATTAAGAAATTTCAAAGAGATGAATTGTTGAGAATTATAAATTCTAGGCTGATGAGCGTAACAAATAATTGGTGGAATGATCTCAATTATGACAGCTAGGAAGAAAATAACAAGTGAGAAATATTTATTCATATAGTTTCATGCCAAAATATTCCTAACGAAACTTAGTAAAAGTTAATGAAGAATAAAATAGAGAGCAAATTTCTAGATTCGTGTATATATGCAATATTAAAAATGCATTTTGAAAAATATTCACAAATTGTTTAGTCCAACACTCAGCAGATGTAAAATATGTATAATTTGTTTGCCTATTTTCACTATTATTCATTGAAAGTTGGATTAATTTTTAAGTTATTTTCAGATTGAAAAAATGGATAGCTTTATCGTGTTCATATTCAAAAATCATAGTCAGTGGGATTATTTAGGATTCCCACTTAATAACTCTATAACTTTCAATTTTTTTAGAGTAGATTGCGAAAAAATAAAATTAAGATATCTGATACGGTTTTTTTCTTGTTAATTATTGAAAAAAAATGAATCCAGCGAGAATGGCTATTCGGAACGAGAACAAATCGAAAATATTGTAGGATATTTCAATAAACCCCTAAATTATGCCACTTGCTTATGAATGAGATATAATATGGCCCTGTAGAAGCCCTTAACTTTATGCAAATTATGTCTATAACTTTTTTGTTTACTTTATACACTATGAGTTTAAATTTAATTTCCTTTACTTGATTGCGAGACTTCCTTTGCCAAGTGTTTCTCCGAACTTCCTTTTCACTACGAGAATGTTTTCTCTGCTATATTCTTTTGATTTTATTTAGTTCTGTCAAATATTAGATGCAATTGTTTTCTATATACCCTTAATTTTTTCCCTTATTCTGTCTCTTATAGGTATAATAGAATCGGTTTTAATCTTTTTTCTAACTAAAGAATGTATTTTTCTGAATAATACCCTTTATCCATAATATAACATTCAAACTTTCTCATCTCATTAGATTGTCTGATCAGAGAATTTGCATGTTTGACTTCATGATCTGTTTTTTGACTAATTTACCATCCCAATGTTAATTTGTTATTTGTGTCTACTGATATTGAAATCTTCAGACAGTTTCTTCGAAAGTCTCCGGTTCTACGGGAATGATAATAACTCGTATAGGAAGTCGAAAAGTCTGTTGTATCAATCGGCGTACCAGCTATATTTTCTCCCATGGAGTAAAACAGCTTTGGATTTCCTGACAAAATAAAGTTAAACAAGGCAAAAAGAATTTTATATATAATTATTTTAAGAGTAGTAAACTGAGGAATATTATCAATATCAATTTTTCCTTTTCTATCGTTCATAAGGGCAATAAATTCCACAAAATCAAGATAGTCTGTGCTATTATACTCCTCCAATAAAACCAAAACAAGAAACTGATGCTAAGTATAAACATGTTTGGAATATTTGCAGGAATAAAGGTTCAGTCTCGAAGACTGAACAATTTGAAGACTGGCATCAACAAATTTAGTGTATTTATTTGATTTCAATATTGAATATTCCTCCGTTTTTTGTGGAAAAAAATAAAATACTATATTATAATAAAAAATATAAAAATATAGTGTGAAATTCAATTGAGAGGATTTCTGCGAAGCCATAATTTTAAACAAAAATAAGAGTTGATTAAAAATTAGTGTGAGATGTGCGATCCAAATGCATGAACTCATATGCGAATAAGCTCTGAACCCATCGCTTTCGATCTGACTGGGCAACCCTCGCAAATTGTAATGAAATCTTTTATCTTTGTATTGCCTATTTTTATCACTCTTTTTTTAGCTCGAGTTTGACCTTCTTTACTATTCAGTTCTGCATGTTGGATCTTAAGTCCATCTTAAGAAGAATGTTGATAGGAAGGCTTTGATTATACCGAAATTTTATTAAGCTGGTTATAATTTTAGGCTACGTAGGACTCCTTTGAACAATGAATTTTCATTAATTTGAACTGAATAGTCTAAAGTCATTTGCAAATTTATTTTTCAGCCAATTGTAACTATTTTAGTAGGTTTTCTGCAAAACCTATAATATGGCTCTTAAAATCAGAGATTTGTGCAAATAGTTTTTAATAAAGTGAATAAGTAATAAGGTGAATTTCTATCAAATAATTCTATTGCAGGGTTGAAATGATCGAAATAATCAAAATATTTTTTACTATTCCCTTTTTGCTTTATTCGTGTTATTCAGACATAAAAGCCCGCAGTGTCTCAAACAGAGTATGGAAGTGTATGCTAATCTTCGGTTCAGTGTTCGTATTTTATGAAATTTTAATAGGTAAAATTCCCTATCTAAAAGCTCTGTTCCTTTCTGGAATAATCGTGTTTTGCTCTGTTTATATTCTTTTTCAGCTTGGAGTTATCGGAGGCGGAGATGCAAAGGGACTGATAGTACTTTCAATCTTTTTCCCCTTTTACCCTATCATCCATTTTTCAGGAGCGACCTATCCTCTGCTGGGGCTTCCTATGATAGGGCTTTTCACTTTTACTGTCTTAGAAAATGCTATCCTGATGACAACCATTGTTCCTTTGGGATTGTTCTGTTATAACCTCTTACATTTTTCTCCTGAGATGCTGAAAAAACCATTTTACATGTTCATCGGGTATATAATCGATATCTATTCCATGGAAAATAACAAACATCTTAGTTTACTTGAGAAATTCGAAGTTGGAGAAAGAGGGGATATTAAGAAAAAGTTTGTATGGACAAGACTTGGCTTTGATTCGGACTATAAACCAGAAATTGAAGAGTATATGAAAAAAGAGCTTATTAAAAAAGAGGCGTGGGTTACTCCTAGTATACCTTTCATGCTCTCAATTACAGCAGGCTTTATTATTGCAGTTGTTTTCGGAGATTTGGTTTATTATATTATCACGAGTATTTTAGTGAGCTGAATGAAGACTGAGTCAAAATATTCAGTATATTTTCCTGAAACTTATCTGTTGCACTTTTTCAGATTTTTGGTTATTTAGGTTCTTGTTTGATCGGGTGATACTATTTGGAAATTCCTGAGTGTCATTTTCAGGTTTTCTATGGGTAATAAAAACACAAATTCTAATTTTCTATGACATTCGAGCATCAAATATCCACGATTTATAGTCCTCACAGTAGAAATCAACAATTACTAAAATGAGAGATACGGGGTGCTTGGAAGGAATAAATAATTGGGATGTTTTTAGTTTTTTTTCTGCTTTTTCAGTGTTCATAGAATTTCAAGTTACTTAAAAATAAATAATTCTCTTTGAAAAAATGATTTGTTTTAAAAATTATATGGGATTCCTATTCACCACTGTTTTTTTCCCGTGGAAAGGTTGTCTGAATATTTCCTGCTGATTTCTGTATTTGACCCGATTTTCTCTTTTCTGGTTCATTGATTAAATTCAAAAGGCAAAGACAGTAAACTGTTTTTGTCTATACCATAAGTGGAGTACTTTTTCTTTTTCACAATCAACAACTTTATTAATTTTGATATTTTTCTAATTTGTAGATATAGTTTAGGAATTGACAGATTTAGAACTATGTAACTTAAGTGCAAAAATGAACCACTAAAGCGCTAAAAACATGGACGAAGGAAAATAAAGAAATAGTTCTTCCACACCTTTCGTTTTTCTTCACTAGTTATGAAACTTCAAGTTGCTTAAGCATAAATAATTATGTTTCATGATATTCAAATAATTTGATAATTATAATTAATGATTGAGTTTACTATAATTCTAACATTTTAAAAAATATTTCAATTATAGATTAATTTTTTAGAAAATGCTAGAATATATGTACGTTAAAAAATCAATAACTAGATTACGGAATGGATCATATAAGATAATTCTATTAACATTGGGTTAATTTAAGTGGTTCATGAGACAGCTAGTTTAAGGTATACGTTGAAAAATTAGGATTACGTCAATATTTGTGGGGAAAAACTCTCTAAATTAAGGAAAACTCGGATATATTTATATAAATCCTGGATTTTAAGAGGGTAGTTTGGAATCTTTGAAGAATTGATTCAATGGTACAACAGAAAACTTCAAATAGCCTTGAAATTTGAAGAACTGGATCATCAGAATATGCTTTTTAGAAGAAATTATCAACATGATCAGAATTTAGAATAAAAGCTTAAATGTTTGAGTTATGGAATTATTGAAAAATTAAAAAGAGTTTCGCATTAAACTTATTTCAGGATAAAAAAATATATGAGGAACAAAAAAGATATATACAATTAATAGCATTTTGGTTTTGCATTTAGAGTAATCCATAAAATACAACTATTCGCAAACTGGGCTCGTGGTCTAGCCGGTCATGACATCGCCTTTACACGGCGGGGATCCTGAGTTCGAATCTCAGCGGGCCCATTCCCCGAATCATCCCTTTTTTCCAATTTTAAGTGTGTATGTAGCTTTTTTTCAAGCTGTTCAACCCTTACTTCAAGGTCATATTTTATGATCCTGGTTTTTATGTACAAAGAAACCAACATTATTAAAGAGAATGGAACCAATAAATTTTAAGTTAATTTATTTTGTCAAATATCACCCACTTGTAAATTTCTAAAAATATAAGACGGAATATAATTTATTAAAGATCACTTATTTCCAGTGAAAAATATTTTAATATTATTTTCCAAGATACGTCTTTGTCATATTAAATAGGTTTATAATCAAATGATAACCTTCCAGTACACAATAAAGACCTTAAACCAAATCCTAGTGCCTAATAACAAGTTGCATAATAAAATTAAAGCAAGTAAACATTCTAAATAAACTATGATTCAGAAAATACCCTTAAAATTTACATTTTGTGATGTCTCTTAATTTGCAACACAGGAAATACAAGTCAACATATAATTTAGTGGTTTTCATGTTTGATGTTAGCGTGTTATTATAGCTGGATATTAAAAATCTTAATGATCCTTGTCAAATCATAATGTTGATGAAATGAAGGATTTTCTATCGCTGATCTCACGCTTCAACGGAGTAAATCCTTTGATCTTTCAGCTCAATTGTAATTATTGTGTCAAATAGGAATTAACTGGTGCTGAAGTATCATTTTCAATCTCTAACGAGTTTCAAACCAATTCGATGGCGTAGCAAAAATAAGTAAAGTTGTAAATTATAGTGATGTAGATTGTGAACTTGGGAAGATCTTCTTGCAATGCCACGTAAATAGTTTGGATAAAAACTAAACATATTATTGGGAGATATTATAGATCACGAACTAACAATAGCATCAGAAATAGATGATCGTTTACAAATTTCTGGAAGTATAATTTCCAGAAACCCCACTAAGCTGAGAGATTTAAAGGCAATTTATGTCATCGGCAAGGGAATAAAAATAGTATATCTCAACTACAACAACGGGAAGATTTTTTTAAAAATGAATAACTAAACAGAGTTTCGTAAAATTATAATCATGAGTGACGATGTAACCGCATGCTCGGATATATTTTGCCTACGCACTTATATATTCTAAATGAATAGTATTCATGCAGTTGAAATTCAAAATTAATAACCTTCAAACTCTTAATTTTGCATTTTGAAGATCAATATCCATTGCTCTATAACTTAATTATTTAGCTAAATTTACATCTAATCTGGTTTGTAGCTGGTATATATCTCTTAAAATCCATATTCTGAAACTTCAAGTTTACAGACAGTTTCATCTTGTCCTTGCGAACATGCGGTCCAGTTCACCTTTTTTAAAGGTTATGATAGTTGGCCTTCCATGGGGGCATGAATAGGGATTTTCAGCCTTTTTGAGCTGTTCTATCAGCTCTTTCATCTGTATGGAGTTAAAAGCTGCTCCACCTTTAATTGCTGTTCTACATGCCAGGATCTTACAAACTTTTTCTGAAATCCCAGTATCCTTTTTAACCTTTCCTGTAGCTAAAAGATCAGAGATTATATCATGGATAAGTTCTGGCTTCTCAAGCTGCCCGAAAACCTCGGGCACGAATGTCACTACATAAGTATTATCACCGAATTCCGAGATTCCGAAGCCGTATTCTTCAAGGTAGGGGATATATCCTTCCATAAGCACTTTTTCCTTTGGGGTGAGGTCTATGGTTATGGGTATTATAAGCTCCTGTACTCTGGATTTTTTAATTCTTAATACCTTCTCGTAAAGAATTCTCTCGTGGGCTGCATGCTGATCAATAAGCACTAAATCCTCTCCTTTTTCGGCAAGGATATACATTTTTGAAACTTGACCAATTATCCGAAGATCTTCAAGAGATTCGGTATTTGGTTTTTGCTTATCATCTTCAGCTATTATTCCCATTTCTTCCCATATCTCACCACCCTGCTCGTTTTCTCTTAAGGCTCCCTGTACTTCTCTTTCTCCAGCAAAATCCAGAAGGTGCTCTGATTTTTTTAGCTTTCTTTCAGTATCTTTTACTGGATATGTATAAACTTTTGCACTTTCTCGATGGATTTTGTTACTGCTCTCATGAACTTTATATTTATTTGTAATCTCTGTTTCCGCAATCGTTTTTTGAGAGGTTTCCTGATTACTTGATACCCGCAATCTTCCTGAATAGCCTAAAACGCTGAAAGTTTTTTGAAAAGTCTTTCTCCCATTTTCCATGATCTCAGGTACAAGTCCATGTTCAGAGAGGACCTTTTCAATGGCAATTGTGACAGCATCCTCGAGCTCTTTTTCCCGGCTAAAACGAACCTCGGCTTTTCGGGGATGAACATTAACATCCACTTCTCTAGGATCAAGAATAAGAAAGAGTACTGCAACAGGATAACGTCCTTTTGGGATCTTGGTATAGTATCCCATACGTACAGCAGTAGTGATAGATCTTGAAGATACAGGGCGAGTATTTACGAAAAGAAAAATCTGGTCACTTTCTGCTCTGTTAGTTTCTGGTTTTGAGATATAGCCTCGGATTTCAAAGTCTTTTGTCTTATGTTCTAAAGGAAGCATCGAGCGAGCGATATCTGGCCCAAAAATATTGACAATACAATTGAAAAGATCGCTCGATCCAATTTTTCTAAGGACTAGTTTTCCTTCACTGAGAAGGGTAAAAGAAATGTTTGTATTTGCCAGGGCAAGCTGCGTAACAGTATCTGTGATATAGGAAAGTTCTATGCGATCACTTTTGAGGTATTTGCACCTTGCAGGCGTATTATAAAATAGATCCTTTACATGAACAGAGGTGCCTGGGGCAGTGCCTGCATCTAAGGTGTCAAGTACTTTTCCACCATGGATCACTATCTTTGTGCCAGTGATTTCTTTTGAGGGCCGGGTAAGGATTTCCGTCTTTGCAACAGCTGTGATTGAAGCAAGAGCTTCTCCCCTGAAGCCCATTGTCGAGATAGTGTCGAGATCCGCTATTTTAGTAAGTTTGCTTGTTGCATGTTTTTTGTATGCAATAAGTGCATCTGCCCTGTTCATCCCACAACCATTGTCCCGAATCAGAATTGATTTTTTCCCACCCCTTTTGACTTCGATCCGGATATCATTAGCTTCTGCATCGATTGAATTATCTACCAGTTCCTTTATCACGGATACCGGACGTTCAATCACCTCTCCTGCTGCGATTTTGTTTATTGTATCCTGATCAAGGATTCGAATTTTATTTCCCTGCACTTCAATATATTCTTCTCTCATTTATTTGCCCCATAAAAAACCAAAAAAATATACTTTAGATATATTTTAAAATATTAAAATGTCCTCTGATCCGACATTCACAAATGTATATTTTATTTGCCTATTTTCCCCATAATTCGTTGAAAGTTAGATTACTTGTCAAGCTGCAATCATATTGCGAAAATAAATGGAATTTTTACGTAAATCCACAGAGAGCGAGTTTGATACTCCTTAATCAAGAAGCTTTTTTAGTTCATGGAGTTTATTCAGGGCTTCTATTGGTGTCATTTCTTCAACATTTAATTTTCTCATAGCTGCTTCCACAGGACCAGGCTTTTTTAAAGTACCTAATTTATTTACTTGTGCCGAAATTCCTTCGCTATTTCCAGAATCGAAAAGCATCATTTGCGTATATCGGGAGGTTGCTTTGCTTTTTTTAATTTTCCCTTTCTCACCGTCTTCAGTCTCCTCAAAAACATTTTCCTTTTCAATTTCCTCAAGAATCTCATTTGCTCTTTCGATTACCTTTTCCGGTACACCTGCAAGCCTTGCAACATGAATCCCGTAACTTTTGTCCGTTGCTCCGGGTACGATTTTTCTCAGAAAGACAAGTTCATGATTTTTTTCTGTTACTGCGATATGATAATTTTTGACCCTCTTCAACTTCTCCTCAAGGACTGTGAGCTGGTGGTAATGGGTTGCAAACAGAGCCCTGACTCCCACCTTCCCTCTATTATGCAAAAACTCTACAACAGATTTTGCAATGCTATATCCATCATAAGTACTCGTTCCCCTGCCTATTTCGTCAAGAAGTACAAGGCTTTTAGGGCTTGCATTGTTAAGAATATTTGCAAGCTCTACCATCTCTACCATGAAAGTGCTCTGCCCGTTTGCAAGGTCGTCAAAGGCACCGATTCTTGTAAAAATCTGATCAATAATCCCTACAGAGGCATAGGATGCAGGAACAAAAGAGCCTACCTGAGCCATGATTGCTATAAGTGCAATCTGGCGCATGTAAGTTGACTTTCCAGCCATATTCGGGCCCGTAACTAGCAAAAACTGATTTTCCTTGCAGTCCATCTTAGTGTCATTAGGGACAAAACCCATTGGGACTATATTTTCAATTACAGGATGCCTTCCATCCCGAATAAGGATCTTGCAATCTTCTGTAAGCTGAGGCCTAGTGTAATTGCTGTTTCCTGCAACTTCAGCTAGGGCCGAAAGAGCATCTAAATTTCCGATTCTTTCAGCTGTTTCCTGGAGTTCTTTAGAATGGGCTGAAAGAGTCTGCGCAATCATCATAAAGATTTCATATTCTAGGGCCATAGCTTTTTCATTGGCTGTAAGGATGAGGCTCTCTTTTTCTTTGAGCTCAGGTGTAAAAAAGCGCTCTGCATTTGCAATTGTTTGCTTTCTAATATAATCTTCAGGCACCTGGTTGCTGTTGGAATTGGTTATTTCAATATAATAGCCAAAAACTTTATTGTATCCCACTTTCAGGGACTTAATCCCACTTCTCTCTTTTTCCTTCTGCTGAAAATCTGCAATCCACTGTTTGCTATTTCTAGCAATATTCCGGAGTTCATCGAGTTCTGAATTATATCCTGGTTTTATCATTCCACCTTCTCTGACTGATATTGGAGGATCTTCAACTATTGTTTTTTCTATCATTCCAGCCAGATTCTCGAGTTCTGAAAAAAATGCAAGTCCTTCATAAATTTCTTCCAACAGTTTTATTCTCATTTTCCCTATCAGGCAGTCTCTAATAGGAAGTACAGCATTCAGGGACTTTTTCAGGGCTATAAGATCTCTTGAATTTGCATTCCCATATACCACTCTTCCTATGAGACGTTCTATGTCCCTTACCTCAGACAGCCATTTTCGAATATCATAACGAATCAAGTGATCTGATGCTAGTTCTTCGACAGCATCGAGTCGAAAGTTGATTTTTTCTATGGATAACAAGGGTTTTGACAGCCATTTTTTCATTATACGGCTTCCCATAGGTGTTTTCGCGCAGTTAAGAATTCTGTAAAGGGAGCTTTTGTCTCCTTCATCCCTAACATTTTTTACAATTTCGAGATTATGCAGGGTTATTGAGTCAAGAATCATAAACTCGGAGTTCAAGTATGTCTTCAAAGCGTTGATATGAACCAAGTTCCTCATTTGTGTACTCTGTGCATATTCCAGTGCAGTCCATGCAGAACATACTGCAAAATCCAGTTTATCACAGCCCATCCCTTCAAGAGTTGCGACCTTGAAATGGGCTTTCAGTTTTTCTCCAGCTTCCTCGGCTCCTGAAATCGCAGGAACAAACTCCTGGAGAATAGTTTGCTCTTTCAGTTTATCTATGAGTTCTGAATTCCCATGCAGAGAAGGGTGCAAAATACATTCTGCAGGGCTCATACGGACAAATTCACTAAGTAATTTCTCAAAGCTTTCTGAGTCTCTAAATTGAGTTGTAAGAAATTCCCCTGTAGAAATATCCAGGAAAGAAACTCCGATTTCAATTTCCGTTTTTGTATTTTTCCCAGATTTTCCAATTTTTTTTCCTGCAATTGCCATCAAGTAATTATTCGAAGAGTCCGAAAACATCGAAGAATCAATTACTGTTCCCGGGGTAACTATCCTGACAACCCCTCGCTTTACAACTCCTTTCGCCTGCTTTGGATCTTCGAGCTGTTCGCAAATAGCTACCTTGTATCCTTTGTTTATGAGCTTTGGCAAGTAAGTGTCGATAGCGTGGTAAGGAATCCCTGCAAGTGGCATTTTGTGCCCGGTTCGGTCTTTTCCTCGAGCTGTCAGTGTTATTTCGAGTTCTTTGGATATGGTTTTTGCGTCTTCCCCAAAGGACTCATAGAAATCTCCCATTCGAAAGAAAATAAGTGCATCAGGGTATGTCTGCTTGGCTTCATAATACTGACGCATTGCAGGGGTCATCATTTCAGTCATTTTTATCTCACTATAAGTTGTTGAATCTTTTTGGTTTAAAACAGATCTCGTATAGTTACCTGGACATGTTATTTGGACATGTTATCGGGTGTGATCATATAAGCAGATTGATTTTTTTCGCATTTCAAGTTTCTTAAAAAGGATATCTTTATCTTAAATCATCCTTCTCATATGTAATTAACAAATCGATACTTTAAGTCATCTTATAGGAAGAAACTAATATTACTCGAAGAAAACTAACTGAAATCTTCTCTGTCTTCGGGAATACTTATTGTATGAGTTTGGTAAGTACGTAGGTACCGTTCACCACTGCAAAAAATGAGGGTATCTCGTAGCTTTTTTGTCGAGGCTCATGAGGAAATTGTCAAGTAAATCCGGGAAAAGTATAAGCTTGAAATAGCTAATTAATCGGCATAAATTTAAACATGCTTACTCAAATATTTTTCTTTAAATGCATTTTTTTGGTCCTTTTAAGTTTTGTGGGAAAATTCAATCCTTAATGGAGATGAATTATTGAGCTCAAGGTATCAAAGTTTTCCATGCATAGTTTTGGTCTTTTAAGTTTATTTGGACAAACTTAATCTTTAATGTAGCTTGAGAATTAATCCGCGACATCCGAGTATTTTGAATAGGCATTTTTCCCGTTGTCATACTATTACTTTGACGTTCTATCCCAATTTCGACATATTTTACCTACTGATACAGTAGTTCATTACAATAAATGTAATGATTACTTCAAATTCAGTTCCTCCTCAGGAAACTGTTTTGTTAAAATATATAGACTTAAAAATGCTACAAAAAAATTTGTAATCAGTTAAGGAATCCATTTTTGCAAGTTTGTCTTCAACTAACCTATAAAAATTATATTTTTCTTGAAGAGGAAATCAGTACGATTTTCCCTGAATAAAAACTATTGTTACGAAATTTAAATCTCCAATACTCAAGTGTATAGGAGTTTATCGAAATTATCTAATATGAAAACATAGTTTTAAATTTAAATAGTGGCTTTTAAGGTATAAGATTGTCTTTATTACCAAAGTAGTGTATTAATTATCTTCAATTTATTATCAATCATTTTTAAGGCATATTTGGTGAAATGGTTCGTTTAGTATTTGAAATCTCTGTATTTAAGGAAGTTTTTTCCATGGAGCTTGAAAGAGTTGTAGAAATTCTTGAACAAATTGCACCACTTGAGCTTGCTGATGACTTTGACGGGGGCAAGATAGGATTAATTCTTGGCCTGGAAAATGATATAAAAAAGATTGCAGTTGCTCTTGATGTTAATTTGTATGTTCTTAAAAAAGCCGCGGAAATGAAAGCAGATCTGCTGATCACTCATCACACTCTCATCTTCTATCCTATTAACAAAATTTCAAAATCTTTGGCATCTTCTCTCAAGCTTGCTTTTGAAATTGGAATATCTCTTTACACTATGCACACAAATTATGACAGGGAAAAAGAAGGTATCAATGGCGCCCTTGCGGCCAAGATTGGGCTCAAAAATTGCGAAACTGCAGATATAGGTCGAATAGGGGAAGTAGAATCTTGTTCTTCAGCTGAACTAGCATCTTACATATCTGAGTGTCTGAAGACTCCTGTAGCGTATACGGGACAAAGGGAAGGGATCAAGAGGGTTATGGTCATTGGAGGTAGCGGTTTCAAGAGTGAATTTCTTGAAATCGGCAGGGCAAATGGAATTGATGCTTTCATATCTTCCGAACTGAAGCATGAGGTTCTTCGAGCTTACGAGGATATCTGTCTGATTGATGCTACTCACTATGCCACGGAAAGTCCTGGAATGGAGGCTTTATGCTTAAGGCTGCGTGAACTTCTTGAAATTGAGGTTGTGTTCATTGAGCAGCCTTCCGGACTCAGGACGATCGATAGAACATAAATCATAATGACTTCGTTATCCAAAAAATATATTAGTAACATTTTATTTTTTTGAAAACATCTACGAAAAGTAGATTGCAATATAGCTATTAGAAATATTAATTGCCGATTTAAATTATTTAGTAACGTTGAAGTGATCCGACGAAAATTTGATATTAAAAAATAGATCTTGCGAGCTACGGGGGAAGGGGAGGTCTACAGCTCGATCGAATATCTCATTTAAAATCAAAGGAAATTAATCAATCGTACTTAGATTTAATTAATTATATATTTTTATGAATATATAGTATATCCTTAAAATAATTAGGATTAACATTAAGTGATTCTGGTTACATGAATTATAACGGACTAGTGTCTTTTCCCGGCAATAAATAGTCGAATCTCAGGTCCTTTAACTAGCGTATAATTTGTCCCAAGTTATATGCCCGAACTCACTCAAAGAATGCCTTAAATCGCCCCATAATCGGTCTTCGTTTACTTTATTTAATTAGTTTAGGTAAACAGGCCAATTTGAAATGTCAAAAAAGGTAATCTTGTGACTGCAGGGGGTCGTTGCCTGCAGCCTGCCGGAAAATTTGTGCAAAATACTCGAATACCTATAACATATAACACTATTTAAACAATTATATATTTGTTGAATATATTCTAAATAGAAATTCTATTGACTAATGAGTATACACTTCTCTGCGAAAGTAGATATTTGAATCCAAATAATCAGTCTTATATATTACATTCTATAATTATAAAGCAATATAAGTATATGAAAAATGTCTCGAAGCTACTTACCGTGCTATAGAGTAAAATCATGGGGATTTAATTTATCGGAAAAATAACTTCTTCTGGGTCTACGAGTGAAATTTTTATTAAGAGTTCCTAAAGACCATTACCCTAATCAAAAAATGTCTTAAAACGCCTGAGGATGGCTCATTGTTGATTTGATGTATATAATCCCCGCCAGTATGTATCAGAAAACGAAGAAAATACTACAAATGATGCTGTATATAGCTTTTAATGAGCTCAATAACCAAAATTGGGGGTTACTTCAGCCCCTTGTATTTTTATCTTTTTCGTTTACACTACTTTCTGCACTTGTGGAATCTAGTAAGTTCCATTTATACCTTTGGACATAGTATATACATTCTCAATATCAGGGAAATATAACCGTATCGGCTACCCCCCACGATGCAGCTCGTGATACTGACAAACGAGGACAACGTAATGACTAAGAAACCTTTTAAGGGCGTCATCAGACTTGATGTTCGCGATTCTGTAGCGGACTGGGAACCTTATACACCCACCAAAGTTCCCGAGGGAGCACCGAACATTTTGTTCGTTCTGTACGATGATACCGGTCTAGCCGTCTGGTCACCATTCGGCGGAAGGATCAACATGCCGACACTGCAGATGCTGACTGACCGAGGTTTGATATATCCACAGTGGCATACGACTGCGCTTTGTTCGCCTACCCGTTCCACTATGCTGACCGGACGAAATCATCACGTCAACGGCATGGCCTGCATCACTGAGGGGGCAAATGGATTTCCAGGTGCTACGGTCGCATCCCGGATGAGTGCGCTACGATTGGGCAGATCCTCCAAGACGGCGGCTGGAGCACCTTCTGGGTGGGTAAGAATCACAACGTTGCAGAGCAGGACGTAGCCCCTGGCGCAAGCCGAAGGCAATGGCCTCTCCAGAAGGGGTTTGATCGATTCTATGGTTTCATTGGTGGCGAGACAAACCAATGGTATCCAAACTTCGTCGAAGACAACCGGTTCATCGACCAGCCTTACTTCCCTGAGGATGGCTACCACCTCTCCAAGGACCTAGCTGACCAAGCTATAAAAATGATCCAAGACCAAAAAGCCAGTCACCCCTCAAAGCCGTGGTTCATGTGGTTCTGTCCAGGCGCCAAACACGCCCCTCATCATGTTCCGCAGGAATACATTGATAAATACAAGGGTAAGTTCGATGACGGTTACGAAGCTTATAGGGAGTGGGTCTTTAAGCGCATGATCGAGAAGGGCATCCTACCAAAAGAGACTGCACTCACCCCGATTAACCCGCTGCCGGATGAGGTAGCGAACCCGACAGATTTCGTGCGGCCCTGGGATTCGCTCAATACCGACGAGAAGAAACTATTCTCGCGCATGGCAGAGGTCCATGCGGGATTTTCCGAATACACGGACGCTCAGGTGGGTCGCATAATCGAGTACCTGGAGGAGAGTGGCCAACTCGACAACACCGTTGTCCTCTATGCCGCAGACAATGGAGCCTCTGGAGAAGGCAGCCCCAACGGATCGGTCAACGAGAACAAGTTCTTCAACGGCTACCCTGATTCCTTGTCAGAGAACATGAAGTATCTGGACGTGCTGGGCAGCCCGGAAAAATATAACCACTATCCTACAGGGTGGGCCGTTGCTTTCTCGACTCCGTTCAAGATGTTTAAGCGTTATTCGGAATATTCTGGTGGCACCTGCGATCCGCTGGTTATTTCGTGGCCGAAAGGCATCAAAGTATGCCGGGAGGTCCGACATCAGTATCACCATTCCACCGATATCGTCCCAACAATCCTGGACATCTGTGGGCTTGAGATGCCCAAGATCTATAAAGGAGTGGAGCAATACCCGCTAGCTGGAGTCTCTATGCGTTATACATTCGATGCGAAGCCCGATGCTCCGACACAAAAGAAGCGTCAGTATTACGCCATGCTTGGTACCCGTGGAATCTGGGAGGATGGCTGGAGGGCTGCTGCACTTCATGCCCCATTGACCAGCAAAGGTAACTTTGACAAGGATCAGTGGGAACTTTATAATGTAAAAACAGACCGTGCTGAGTCGAAGGACTTGGCAAAAGAGCATCCTGAGAAGCTACAGGCTCTAATTAAAGTTTGGTTCGAAGAGGCGGAAAAGAACACGGTGCTGCCGCTTTACGACTGTAGCGCTTTGGAACAAGTCCTAATTGAACGACCCACCGATGAACCGCTGAGAGAAAGGTATATCTACTATCCAGAAACGGTAGCTATCCCCGAAGGTGTTGCTGTTAACACGCGTGGTCGTTCGTACAAGATCCTCGCAAACGTCGAAATCACGGATTCAAACTGCTCGGGCGTGATTTTTGCCCACGGTTCGCGCTTCGGCGGTCATGCGTTTTTCATTAAGGACAAGAAGCTGTACTATGTGTATAATTTCCTTGGCATCAAGCCTGAACAGCAGTTCGTCTCACCGGCGCTAAATCCTGGAAAGTATACACTCGGCATGGAGTTTATCAGAGAGAAAGCAGGCCAAAACAAAGAGTCTCTTGGCACAACCAAGCTTTTTGTTAATGACAAGGTAGTTGCAGAGGGTCCAATGCGGGCACAGGTGGGCATGTTTACACTTTCTGGTGAGGGTCTCTGCGTCGGATATGATAGCGGTGATGCTGTCAGCCAAGAATATAAATCACTTGGAAAGTTCAAGGGCGGAGAAATCCAAGGTGTCGGAGTCACTATAGAAAAAACACAGTATTTAGACATCTAGAAGCTAGCTGCGGCAGCTTTAAACGTAGACTAAGCATTAGATGCGCCTTATGGCACTCGATCAAGACCATCAACTTGTTTGGACAGAAGCTGCAGGTTTCAGAGTGCACTTGAAAATATCAAAGGATTATTCGTGTCTTAGTCTAATTACTGCTTATTTAATAAAAAAGCTGAGTTCCTTGAGAAAATAATGTTACATCTTGAAGACTCTGAGATATTAAAATAGAAGCGTTAATATTTGATTTCTTGATTGTGAAAATCTTTTGTGAGGTATTTAGAATTAAATATACTCGCAAGAGTATGATATCTGCGAGCTGGTACGATAAACCAAACCGATAAATAAATGTGAATGCATGAAAGGAGTTTTGTTAATGGCAACTTTAACAGTTTTGAAGTTTGAAACCGCTATAGGTGCAGAAAATGAACTTGAAGTGATCAAAGATTTAAGCAAGAAACAGCTGATAAAACTAAATGATGCAGCTATAGTCACATGGCCTGTGGAAAAAAAGAAACCACAAACAAAGCATTTGACTGATTTAATGGGTGCAGGTGCACTGAGTGGTGCTTTTTGGGGCATGTTATTTGGCCTGATATTTTTTATTCCTTTATTAGGCTTGGTCGCTGGGGCTGCAATAGGTGCGCTTTCCGGTTCCATGACACATATTGGAATTAATGAAGATTTTATAAAATCGATTCGTAGCAAAGTTACTGAAGGAACTTCAGCTTTATTTCTGATGACTACCGACGCCGTCGAAGATAAAGTAGTAGAAGCTATGAAACAAACAAAGTTCGAACTCATTGCTTCTAACCTGTCAAAGGAACAAGAAGATAAGCTGCGCACAGCCTTTGCTGAAGAATGAAGTTAGCCAAGAGAAAATCGGATTTTACTAGAGAGTAAACTCTTTGGTAAAACACCTTCTTTTTTAAAAAATTGATCATAAGAGCAAAGAGTATCTTTTGCCATAAAAGATTAAGAAGAACCTAAAGCAGCGTTTCGTACGGGTGAATAATTAGGGAGTTGTGGAATATGGAATCGTTGAAGAAACGCAGGTTATGGAGAACGAAACTTTTTGCCAGCAACTTCAATAAATAGGTCTAAGGTTATAAATGTAAATGAATAACACCTTGAAATGATTGAAAGAGGTTAAGAATATGGCTGATTCAACATATCTATCAGCACATACAATAAGAGGGGCAAAGGTCGTCAATAGTTCTGGAGAATATCTCGGAAAGATTGAAGACCTAATGATTGATGTGGAAAGTACCCGAGTAGCTTACGTGGTGCTTTCTTTTGGCGGATATCTGATGGGTATAGGTGATAAATTATTCGCCATACCTATGGAAGCTTTCAAATTTAGCCCAGATGGACACAATTGCACTCTTAATGTCGATAAAGCAGTTTTGGAAAAAGCAGAGAGTTTTGACAAAGATAAATCGTCGTTAACTCACGAGGAACTAGATCGTGTGTATGCTCATTATGGATATAAACCTCATTGGAAGAGATAAAGATGGAACCAACAGAAATTTTAATAAGTGAAGAGCGCAAGGTATAGCTTATCCGGATACTCGATGGTGCTAATAGGGTGGCTATGGAACCTAGAGGCAAGTGTTGTGCTGAAGTCAAAATTGTCCGATAAGTCACCTCTGGCTCGATCGCAGAAAGGTTGCATTTAATTACACGTAAAATACAAAACGATGGTGCTACGATCGCACCGTGTTCTATGAATATGTATTTCAAATGCAGAGGGAGATACTCAATATGGCATCGACAACAGATAGCGGAATCATCAACAAGCTAAGCAATCACTCGGTAGAGCAGACCGTGGAAAGGCTCAAGAATATTCTGTAATCTAAGGGAGTCACTCTCTTTGCGCTGGTCGATCACAGCGGAGAAGCGGAAAAGATTGGAATTAACATGTTTCCAACCAAACTGCTGATTTTTGGAAGTCCAAGGGCTGGCACATTTCTTATGATGGCTGCTCCTAGTATTGCCATCGACCTGCCCTTGAAGATCCTTATTTGGGAAGATGGCAATGGGAAAGTTTGGATTTCGTACAATAGTCCTAACCACATAAAGGAGCGACACGGTCTGCCTCAAGAGTTGTTACAAAATATCGGCATCATAGAAACATTGGTTTCAAAGGCAGGAGAGTAGTATTGAAGCCCTTGTTTACTTTAATGTCCTGAAATCAAAAGTGAATCTGAATCTCCAATTAATCCGATCCAAAAAGTTTTGTGATCTATTTGCAACTTTTACAATCGGTAATATTAAAACAGAATGGATGTTCGATATTATAGACTCATTATAACTTTTACAAAATGCTCTCCGACTTTTCAAATAGGTTCTAGGTTAAATCGTTTTTATGCTAACAATTATTTTTTGCTTTAATTAACACTTTATGGATAGATGTTGATTTATGAGCTTGGGGATATTGCTAATCCCTTTGTTCATTTGAGCTAAAGAATGGCTCAATCTCAGCCCCCACCGCAGATTCATACCTAAATTGGTGTAAAAACCCCCAACCAGCTTAAAAAAATGCCTCACATCGTTCCACAATCAACATTTTTTGCTAAATACTTATCATAAACCTGCGATGATTAAGCAGTTTGGCTTTTTTGAGCGTATTCTCATTTCACGACCTAAAACTAAAGAATATGAAATTTAGGCGAAATCCTCTCTCAGAACCTGAGTAACTAATTTTTATCACATGGTTTTTATCATTTTAAAATAATAAAAATATATGGGAGATTTCTCGACGGCACTTACCGTGCTTTGTAATGACATCATGGGGATCTAATTTGGTAAAAAAATGACTTAATATGGGGCTACTAATGAGATTTTTATTGAGTGCCCTTTGATAATCCAATCAGCTGTGTCAAAAAACGTCTTAAAATGCTTGAGAATGGCTCATTTTTAATCAATCTAGTCAAAACTCCGTCTTAGTGTATATAAGTACTAAAGAAACATTTAATACAAGATTCACTAAGATTAAGTATTAAAAATAAAAACTATGTTATCATGCCACGTCCTTCGAAACTCACGCTTGAAATACAAAAGAAAATCGGCTATAATGTTGCTTTGGGACTCACATATTCTCTTGCTGCCGAAGCTGCAGGAATCGCGTATAAGACTTTAAATGAATGGCTAAAGAAAGAAAGAGATTCAACATCAGGAAGGTATTTTGAATTCTATAAATATATTAACAGATGCAATGCAGACGGAGCACTAAATATTTTACAGTGCTTAAATGATTCAGCAAAAGCTGGAGGCACTCGGATCTGCATGTGGATTTTGGAAAGGCGTTTAAGCGAAGACTTTGGTCGGCGTGTGTACAGAAAAATGAATGTTGTTGCAGAAAACCTGAATCAGAACGTCGAAATAGTCGTCACGGACGCAGATAATATCAGAAAACAAATTATAGAGAAGTCTGTTCGAGTTGGAGAAACGCACGATTCACCGATTGATTGAAATTTTTTCCATTTGAACTCGACCCATTATTACTGTAGAGATTTATCAAAATTCTATGTAAGTTGAGATTAATTTTTAAAGAAAAAGTACTTTTCTAAATCAATAGATTTGCATGATTAATAAAAGATAATTGGATAAACAGAAAATAAAAAGAGTCTCAGAATTAGAAAGATTAAAAAGTCATATATAAACCAACTGTCTAAAAAAATGTAATGTTTCATATGAATAAATTATGTGGATCTCATTTTGTAAATACAATGATTTGAGTGTATTAGTTCTTTTTAATAGTACAATGGTAGATTTATAAATAAATTAGTCCGTTAATTAAAGATTATCTGGAAAATTATTATCCGACAGAAAGCTGGGATACTTGACTGAAACAATAGCTCTAACATGCACTAATTCTTCTGGTGGGAATAAAAGGTGATCTTTAACCCTTTTTACTAAATAATTGAGGAAAATAAATTATAAGATCACGAAGCTGGATGAGGGAGAATATAGCTAGGGATAATCATATAATTTCGGTGATTGGATGCTATTTGCCAGAAGAGCTTAGTGCTAGCTTTGGAGAATCGATCAAATTTAGGTGTTATTCGTCTCTCCCTTGGGATTATTAAGTAAAAAGATCAATTGAGTTTGTTCAAGCAAGGAAAGAACAGCCAGTAATAACTTTTTTGTACCTGCATAAGAAAGTTTTGAAGTCACTTCAAGTCGGATGGGGTGAGGAAATGCACAAGAAATACACCACAAATTCGTTGCGTAAAACTTTAAAAATAATGATTCATTAGTGTTTTCAGATTTACCAGCCTCATGAGGGGGGGCGAAATAAGCAATGACGATTGACCTCTTGCTGCATGGGGGACCACAGTAACTTCGATTTTCAAGAAACATTTACAACAGCTATAACGAGTAGACACTGATGGAAAATATAAAATAACTGGGAGAACTCCATTCATTACTGAACAGGGAAATCGATTACAAACCAGATGGCTTATAGGTGCATCTGAATCAAGATACATATTGATATCAAATTTTCAGCTGTCTGGAAAGATGGAACATATCCTACTTTTTGATGAAAAAGAAACTTCTTTTAAAAACTAACAAAAAATAACAGGAAAGCATTTATTGAATGGAGTTCTAATCAAAAATTTTATCCTGAAAAGGAGGATCAAATATTTCTGGAAAAATTTAACTATCCTCCTAGCTATTTTTATTATCAATATTAGCCATTTTTCCCAGGACATATTCTCAAAATATAAATTTTTCCGGTGCAAGTGACTTATGAAACAGATTAATCAATGGTTCTTTTGCTCAGAATGTAAAGAATCATGTCTGAATTCAACTTGCTTTCTCTTGAAAGCTTTTCAGCAATGACCTCATTTGTGAAGCGATCCGCTTTTAATTCATGAATTTTTTCCAATACACTCTGAGAGACATTGTAATATTCGTTTATATCTTTTCGATGTCCCCACACATCCCCTTCCAGGAGATTTATCTTCTGCATTTCCAGAAACATTTCAATTGACTTCGAAACAGTCCTTTTGTAGGATTTTGGAAGCTGTATTGCTTCAATTTTCGGACATGTTTCAGCAAGCACAAATACATCTTTGTTAGATGGTCTAAAAGCAAGGTGGATAACCTTCTCGTTCGGATTCAGGGAAGGAATTTCCTCCCGTGAACTAACTACTCTGATTTTCATATTGATCCCCACTCTTCATTTTAAGAATTAAGTATTTATTTGTTCAAAATTTAAATCTTCATTTATTTAAATATTAAATTTTGTTTACGCATTTACGACTTATATACATATCGGTTAGCTAAAATATTATTTAGAGGGTTTGTACCCAAAACGGGTTCTAATAGAATCAGCATGTGCCTTTAATCCTTCCTCCTCAGCTAATGCGATTATAGTTTCTTTTAAACTTTCAAGGCCAATTTTGCTTATTTTTTGAATACTTGAATATTTCATAAAGTGATTTATATTCAGGCCAGAATAAATTTTTGCATATCCGGCCGTAGGAAGCACATGATTGGTACCAGACGCGTAATCCCCAACAGCGACAGGAGAATAATTTCCTATAAAAATAGACCCTGCATTTTTAATCCTGTCAAGTACAAAATCTGAGTTTGATACCATGATTTCGAGGTGCTCTGGCGCAAATTTATTGCTGAAGTCTATACATTGTTCCAGGGAATCTGCAGTAAGAATTGCAGCATTCTCAAGAGATGCCTTAACAATGCCTTTTCTTTCAGTTTGTTCAGACTGGACAAACACTTCTTTTTTAATATTTTCTGCAAGAGTCTCAGATATTGTAACAAGTATAGAGATTGCACTTGGATCATGTTCCGCCTGAGCTATAATATCTGAAGCAACCATAATAGCATCTGCAGATTCATCTGCAATGATTAACACTTCACTGGGACCTGCAGGGAAGTCGATTTCAGCAACGTCTCTAATCTGCATTTTTGCAGATGTAACAAAGACATTCCCAGGTCCTACTATTTTATTTACCTTTGGGATAGTTTCAGTTCCATAAGCCATGGCTCCAATGGCTTGGGCACCACCTAGTTTAAATACTATGTCTGCTCCTGCAATCTTTGCAGCACTAAGCGTTAGGGGGTGCACAGAACTATCAGCTGTTGGAGGAGTGCATACTATAACCTTTTCAACTCCTGCAACTTTAGCTGGGATCACCGTCATTAGAACTGTTGACGGATAGAAAGCCCGGCCTCCTGGAGAATAAACGCCTACACTTTCTAGAGGCGTTGCCTTCTGACCTAACACAATCCCTGACTTAAGTTCCATGAACCAGATAACCTCTGGAAGCTGAGCTTTGTGGAAAACTCGGATATTCTCAGCCGCCGATTTAAGGTGATTCAGGAGTTTCGGATCAATACACGAAAGAGCTTTCTTAAACTCTTCTTCACTTACTTCAAAATTTGAGAGCTCTAATTTATCAAATTTTCGTGTATACTCCCTAAGTGCTGCATCTTTTCTGATACGCACATCTGAAAGTATGGCTGAGACAGTCTTTGCTACATCTGCAAGTCCTGATTCTCGGGAAAGCAATTTTTTCATTTCGGCTCCCGAAACATCAGACAATTTTTTAAACAACATTGTAATCATCTCTAAAATAAACTGATAAGATATAGAACTAATCTATGAGACTACAATAAACTGTATCTAATATACCCTGATAATATAGTTCCATAAAATCGCTAATATCATTTAAGATTTTATCTCCCGAAATATCTATCTCGAAGATAAAAGACAGTAATATAGGAAGTTTAGGTATCAGCACTTAATTAGAGCTATATGAGGGATAAAATCAAAATTTTGATGGTATTTCACTACTGTCAACTGGGTATGCTCGTGTAACTTCTCGGAAATAGAGAAATTTATTCAATATCAAATAATTTCATTTGCTTATATTATTCTTTTTCCTTTCTCTTTCGTGATTATTTAGTCAATGCTCAAAAAAAAGTCAAATGGAACATACTTTCATTTATTTGAACCAATTATTCGAAAAATTTATTATTTATCTTTAAGCTACTGTCAAATTGAGAAAATAGACGGCATTATTGTGTATATCTTCATAAACTGAGTTAATAATAGTTCTCCTGGACTTTTCATCACCTCAACGACACACTGTGCAGTCTAGAGAAATAAAACCATACAAATAGTAAACTTACTGAAATTAAGAAAAGTCAGAAAATTAATAAAACAAAAAGTAGGTGAAATCATTGATCATTGTTTTTCCTTTGTCCGAATGGAAAATCTTTTTTAAGTGATGCAATTCTCATAACTTCAGAAACTGCCTCTTTCCTTTCAATTTGGGTAAATATTTTTTCAGCGATCTTAGGTCCAAGAAGAGCAGCCACTTTTTCCGGGGCAGCATCTAAAAGGTCTGCAGTGGACTTGAAACCAGTTTCATAAAGTTTCCTTGCTCTCACGCGGCCTATACCTTGGATATCAAGCAGCTCCATCAACTCAGGGCCTGCCCCATAATGGATCTGATTTTGAAGTTCTGAAGCCTCTTTTACCCCTTTGATGTCAAGAAGCCTCGAAAGCTGGGTGATTACATGCATGATCCACTCGGCAATTTCTGCAATTGCATGGATATCGCCTTCTCCTATGCCAAACTCCAAACAAATATCATTTTCAGGCTTTTCATTAATCCATTCCATGAGCATAAGAGATGTTTTTACCTCCCCCAAAAACCATTCATATTCTACAATATTGAATGGATTAGGTACTTTCACGAACTCTCCCGCATGAGCCATTACATAATCATTGATTGTGCAATAGTCTTGACTTCTCATATAGAGCAAGCGCATATCAGGCGTGCTGCAGATCAGATGCAGCAGAGTAAGTTTGGTAAGAGATTCTGCTTTTCTAAGGTTCTTTACGATTATAGAGGCAGACAGAGGATCTATATATAGTCTCGAGACGAGTTTTCCGAAATTTGTGGGAATGAGGATGTCTGTATTCTCAAGCATCTTTTCCTGTCTCAAAAAACCAAGACATTCGTCTAAAACCGTAGAAAGTCCAAAGTTTGAGTACTGGAAGGCGAAAAATGTTGTTTCTAGAAATTCAATGAGTTCTTCTTTTGTACGCGCAAAACCGTTGGAAATTGTAGAGAGTATATGTGTCTTGAGAACATTTTCTGCCCCAAGTTTGGACCAAATATCTTCAGGTTCTGCATCTATATAGTTCTTAAACAGACAAATAAATTCCTCATATGACTTGGCAAGAAGCACAGATTCTCCATAAGGGTCAAGCCTGGGCCTTCCCGCTCTACCTGCCATCTGCTTGTACTCAAGCACAGGAATAGGCTGCATTCCGGCTTTAGAAGAATAGCGCTTATAACTTCTGATAATCACCCGTCTGGCAGGTAAGTTGAGTCCAGCTGCAAGTGTGGGAGTACTTGAGATCAGCTTGATCCTTCTTTCCCTGAAGCCTTCTTCCACTAGTTCCCTCAAAGGAGTGATAAGTCCTGCGTGGTGAAAAGCAACACCTGAACGAATGCAGGAAGCGAGGGTCATGGACGTATCTATTTCACTGTTTTCGAACACTTTGTCTGCAATCATAGTCAAAAATTTTTTATCTTCTGCTGAAAGAATCTTTTTAATTTTTGAAGCTGCCTTCTTTGCAAAAGCCATACAGTTTTTTCGGCTGCTTTCAAAAATTAGGCACTGTCCACCCTCCTGGAGAGTATCCAGCGCAAGGTTTATGGCTTCGTCTTTAGTGAACTGCTTAATAAGCTTTTCCCTTTCCTTGCAATAGAAAGTTCCATTAAAATGTACACCTTCCATAAGTTCTGTGGGCCTCCATTCACTTACTACAAGTTCGGCATTAAGCCAAGCTGCAAGCTCATTGGCATTGCCTATTGTTGAAGACAGTGCCAGAATCTGGCAAAATGGATTCATTTTTCGAAGTTTTGTGAGAGTGACTTCAAGTGTTGGCCCTCTGTCTGCAGAATTTATAAGATGCACCTCATCTGCCACAATTACTGAAATTTCTTGCATCCAGGTAGCCTCATTCCTGAGCAGAGAATCAGTTTTTTCAGATGTTGCTATAACTATGTCGTTTACCCCAAGTTTCTCATCCCTTAAGTCATAATCTCCCGTAGAAATTCCAACTCTGATCCCAAGGTTAGAAAAATTTCTAAACTGATTGAATTTTTCAGAAGCAAGTGCTCTCAGTGGTACGATATAAAGCGCCTTACCTCCTGCACAAATTGACTTCAACATCGTAAGTTCAGCAAGAAGGGTTTTCCCTGAGGCAGTTGGGATTGCAGCAAGCAAATTTTTTCCTTCAAGTAGCCCCTTTTCCACTGCTTCCGCTTGAGGGGGATAAAGTTCCAGAATGTTGGAGTCCTGATAATAACGTTTTACTTTGTATGGTATATTGAGACTTTCTATCTTCATTGAAAACCAAAGACTCAAACATAAGATAAAAAGCTATTTTGAACTCTTAGGTCTTCCACTATTATTTAGTTAACTTTATTTTCAAAATGTACTTCTTGTCATTCCCTGTGTTTTTGTTCTGCACTTCAGTAAAGTTAGTCAGAAAAAAAATCATCCTAAGTGCATGAAAACGTAAACATTTGTTACACTGGAAACATAATTCTGAAAACATCAATTACTTAATTACAAAAGATCACCTCGTGTCAGTATCGAAAATTTACTATACTGAAAAAAGTGAACTCTTCTTTATGAAACTGACATTCTGCTGAATTATATAGATATATCATTTGTTCTTCTATTTGCCAACTATTATTCATTGAAAGTTAGATTAATTTTTAAGCTACTGTCATAATTAAGAACAGAGATAATTTTTTTGTGCATGCATGCGAAATATGGGGTAAAAGTAACTTCGATTTTGTCGAAGTTTTCAAAAAAATTTCAATTACTTGCTGAATAATAGTAATTTCCATTTTCCTTCTGTTCTCTGTCAAGCCTTGAGCCGAGATTATTCACACGAGGACGTTTAGTTTCCTCATCTCTACGGAAGGTTATGCCTAGATTTTTCAAAAATTTGTTCATACCAGTTTCCATGTCGAACGGACCAAGAGCTTCACCATATACCGAAGGTTTGCCTTCGAAGACCATCAGTCGCTGGCTCAACATATCGATCATATATATATCATGATCCACAACTAGGGCTGTTTTCTGGTTGTTTTCTGCAAAACGATTAAGGACCTTAGTAACCATAGAACGCTGTTCAACATCCAGATGTGCGCTTGGCTCGTCCAGAATGTAGATATCAGCTTCTTGGGATAGGCAGGCAGCAATAGCAACCCTCTGTAGTTCTCCCCCACTCAGGTCAGTCAGCAGGCTATCATAAATTTCTTCAAGTTGGAGAGGACTTGATACCTCAACCTCATAATAGCTAGTTCCAAATCGTTTTGTGATGCCGCGCAGGAAATCTTGTACCCGCACTGGTGTATCGGCTTTGATATACTGAGGCTTGTAGGATATCTTGACTTCGATCTCTGTGTCTCTTTCTTCAGGCTTTATTTCCCCTGCAAGAACTTTCACGAAAGTTGACTTTCCTATTCCATTGGGGCCCACTATTCCTAACACTTCCCCTTCCCGAAGGTTGCCGCCTGCAACTTCTAGGGAGAAGCCATCTCCATATTTCTTTGAAAAGCCTTTGAAAGTTATCATAAATTTAAACTGTGAATCTTCTCTTGGAGGATGGATCTCAAACTTAATGGCTTCAGGTCGAATTCGAATGTTTTCTTCAGGGAGATAGCCTTTAAGGTACTGGTTAATTCCCACACGTACGCTCTTTGGGAGAGTGACTACACCGAAACCGGTAGGCTTTCCATACGCGATATGAACTACGTCTGCTAGCATGTCCAGAATCGCAAGATCATGCTCGATCACAAGTATGGCTCTGTCTTTTGAGATCTTCTGGATCAGGCGAGCAACATTGATTCTCTGATATATATCAAGGTAAGGGCTAATTTCGTCAAAGAAATAGAACTGGGCATCTCTTGCTGCACAGGCCGCAATTGCTACTCTTTGAAGCTCCCCCCCGCTCAATTCAGATATCTTCCTGTCAATTACACCTTTCAAATCAAGGTAGTCTATAAGTTCATCCATAACTTTTCTTTCATCTGTTTTTTCGAGTAGTTCTGAGGTTTTACCTTTGAAAACTTTTGGAATCTGATCCACATACTGAGGCTTTTGGGAAACACGGACTTTCCCATCCACAACAGCCTGGAAGTAGTCATAAAGAGCAGTGCCAGCATAATTTTCAAGTGCGGTGTCCCAATTACCCTTTTCCTGTCCAAAATTAGGAATTAAAGATCCTGAAAGTATCTGTACACAGGTACTTTTTCCTATTCCGTTAGGACCGAGGATTCCGGTTACTTTCCCTACTTTTGGTACAGGCAGCCCAAAGAGGACAAAACCATTTAATCCATATCTGTGAGTGGGTTCTTGAATAATTTCGGGGAGTCCTATAATCATGATGGCTTTAAAGGGACATTTGTTTATGCAGATCCCGCAGCCCACACAAAGCTCCTCAGAGATGAGGGGTTTCCCACCATTTTCAAAAATAATTGTTTCGTCCCCGGTTCTGACCCCGGGGCAGTACTTTTCGCATTCTTTGCTGCACCTTCTGGGCTGACATCTGTCTTTATTAAGTATAGCTATCCTCATAATGGTCCCAAAAATCACGTTTTTTCGTTTTAACTATATCTTTTTTTGAGTTGTTTTTATTTCTTAACAGATACATACTGAAATAAATTGCCTGTTGCTATTTAAGGCATAATCAAGCTTAACAATGCAAATATCTGCTATGTTAGAGAGCAGTTATCACAGCAAAATAATAACAGGGTATTTTGATAGATATTATCACTTTCACAGGGCATTTATACGTAAGTATTGATATATACATATAGAGATTTATCGAAATCCTTCACAACATAAAGTGGGTCTAATGCGGATTGGCAGATTACGCTTTATTAGGTGATCATCAGTTATGAAATGCTTGCTCTGGTATATGAACGGTTGAATTTTTTACAAGTATGAAGCACCAATCATGCCAAAGCTCAATGAATGAATCGTTTAAAAGCTGCGCGAATGGAAGCTAAACTGTAAAAAGCTGACAGAAAATATATAATGTAAAAAGGTTTTCAAACTAGGAAAACCTCTTTGCAGCTTAGGGGAAAAATATTTTAATTCAGGAGGAGAGTCCAGGTAACAAGGAAGAAATCAATGACTATGAACTCAACGTAAAACCAGTCTTTAAACTTGAATTCAATGGTATCAATATTGATCTGAGAATAGATAAGCTTCTGCAGAAAATATGTAAAACCTATAACTATCATAAGTATAGCATACCATGCCTTATTTTCTCCAGTTCCATACAAACTGGATGCTATAAGTCCTGCGATTATCCCAAGTGCTGAAGCTACTATTGTCTTTACAATTCCCTCTCGATGGGCTCTTTGCTTCTCTTCAGGTGTAATTTCTTTAATAAGATTCTTCCTTTCTGAGGTCTCAGCGCTTACGACAGAATTTTTTGCAAGAATTTCTGTAGTTTTTGCTGGTTCAGTTATGGGTTTTGATTTTGGACTTTGCTTACTCAATCGATATACACTCCTGAACGGCAATTATTCTGGGATCTAATTTGCAAGAATTATACTTAAATCTCAAATTTAGATTATATATTTTGCCAATTATATTTATATTCTATAATTCTTCCAATTTATCATCATATTTAACTTATTGGACTTGAATTAGTACATTTAAGTCAATGGAACTAAATTATCACCTAAGTTGTTTGAATAAAACTATCATATTTGAATTCTTTAAATCCAATTACTATGTTAAAATTATAAGAATTTAAGTTTCATATCGAAGTTATTGATATTTAATTATTAAAATTGAATCTCACAGCTTTAAATAAATTCATTACTTAAAACATTACCTATCTGATCTATGGATATCGAATCTATTCCAATTGAATTTAAATGTTTTGAAAATTTGGAGGGTCTGTAACCTCCTGGATGGTAAATAAGAGTAACTTCAGGGTTAAGTTTCTTGACCATATTTTCAAGTCCGCAGGCATCAAGATGATCACTTATCCTTATTATAGGGTAAGGATAATCCATTCGGCAGCTTAGAACGTACTTATTCATATTCGATGGAAGCTTGTTAAGGTTCCAGGGTGCTACTATGAAAACTCCTTCATTTCCTCCGGATCTAAGGCTTTCAAGTTCCCCGGCATCTTCAAGCATGCTCCTCGTAAGGGCTCTGGTTCTTGTATCCATATGGATAGCTCCCTCATATCCAAATTCTCTGATGAGTTTGACTGCCCGCTGGGCCTTCCCAAATTCATATGCTCCAAAAGCAACTGATCCATGTTCAAAAAGAGCAGACTTCATGCCTTCAACGTCATCTTTAAAATGACAGCTGGGGTCTTCTGGATCCCCATAGTTAGCCTCAGTGATAAGTACATCACAAGGAGGGAGGTCACTTGCGTTTTTGATATCTCCAGTAACTAAAATCCTTGATCCTACATCATTTTCCCAGTGAAAAGCGGTCGCTCCGGTGGTACGCTCAGTAGGAAAAGTCTTGACCCTTACTCTTCCTAAATCAATTTCATCTCCAAGCTTGAAAGTACTGCCAGCATATCTTCTATCATGTCTGATTTCAAGGGCGATCGCTGTTTTTTTCGAACAAACTGAATTGGAGGATATCATAGCTGATTTTCCATGATGATCCGAATGAGCATGGGTAATCAGATAAGCATCAGGACATGAATGTTTCCCTGTAGTCCTAGTAGTGTCTATGGAAAACATGCTTAAATCCCCCTCATTATCCCTGAACCTAACTGAAATATGAGGTTTGAAATTTCCACGGGAGTTATGTTGTCTGAGTACCAGTACTCCAAGATCAATTAATTTTTTCGAAATCACGCCAATCCTTGAGGAGATTACAGTTAAGATATTTAAGTTTAGGTAAATAATATTTGAACTCTTATTATTCTAGCTTGCATAACGATCAAATAAGAGACATAAGATTCTAATTAGCTTAGATTACACTTTTCAAACCTGAAACTTCATAGTAATGACAGGACAAACGACATTAGACATTTTGTCAAAATATATTGAGAAGCAGAGAAACATGCAACTAGTGAAGAGCATACCAATTTATCCAACTAAAGGATAGGTTAACTGTTTTTGAACTATCCGACGAATATAGGGTAGTCCATAACTGCGCTATTGCAGATCTAAAAGGATGTATATGATAATGAAATTCGTATTATAAAAACTTTGAACGACAAAATAAGCTTTCTGATTTCAAAAAAATGGAATACTGAATCTAACATAGTATATTCAAAACCACTTCAATGTGTCTTGAAAAAAACTAATGGTAGTTATCATTCTTTTTTTATCCACATCAAAAATGGAGATTTGAAAAATTCATTATTTTCAATTGTATTATTTTAGTAGATTCTATAAGATGTATATTCATCTAAATATATAATATTATACAAATGAGAATTGATACGATTGCCCATTCCTCCCAAATCTAAAGAAGTAAAAATTCGGCTTCAGTCCTTGAACAAACTAATTTCAGAGATGAGTTTAAAAATTTTAAGAGATTAATTCAATGATACACAAAAGGCATCACATAGACTGAAAACGTGGAAAACTGTACTCTTCAGGAAATATTTTACTGAACAAATTGATCGTGGAAGCAAAATTTATAGCACAAAGTGGTTAAAGAAATCAAAGTTCCTTATTTATCACTTTTCTCTGACTTTTTTGGCATAAAATATATATTGATGTAATCCGTATTCTTTAACAGGGATTCTTTTTAAAGAAAATAAAGAAAAGCATTTCCAGAGTTTATTCTTTTCAGTTTTTGAAGAGAAAGGTATAGACAGAAGTTTTCTGGACTAAATTTTTTTATGATAGCTTGCAGAGGATTTGGGTAAACCTCTGACTTTCATTAATTATTTACATATATTCATAAGCATATGACTAAATTGAGACGTTTATTGAAATCTTCTGCAATTCGAAGGGAATTACTTTTTATAATGTTTTCAATTTTATTAAATGTTTTTTGTTGTGTGGAATATTCAATTACTTAAGAAACTTCTGTACAATATATATTTTGGTTTTGAAAAGGTACTTTAAAAGTTTCTACAATAAATAGCATGAGGACAGCGTACTGATGACAATTTTAGATGAAGCCACAGCTGGAATGAAACCCGTTTATCTTGAGCCCATGAAGGAAAATAAGAAACGAATTGTTAAAGATCTTTTGAAATATTTTGAAACAAATCAAAGAGGTTACATCAAGGTTCCCACTGGCTGGGGAAAGACCTTTGTTTCGAAACACATCATGAAAACTTACTATGACGAAGGAAAGATTATGCTTTTCCTAGTCTCGAAAAATAACCCTCTTCTTAATCAAACCTACTATGATGGGAAGAAAAAACATCCTATTTTTCCCAATAGTGTAATACTCTCTTCTGAGCATAAGGTAGATAAAAATGAACTTGCTGATATTTTGAAATATCTCGGGAAAGGAAAAAGTGGAGGTTTTGTGCTTTTCGCCTCTTTGCAGACAATATTGGGAAAACAGGGTTCTGAAATCAAAGATCTAATTCTTGAATTTACAGACATTGCGATCGTGGATGAAATCCATAACTTCATCAACAACAAAGGGAATGATTTTCTCAATGAGTTTGGTGAACAGACAAAAATCTTGGGCATGACTGCGACTCCATTCCAGGGTATAGTCGGAAATGTCAAGTTCGTGGATGAAATTGCAGGGGATATGAGAGAGATTTACTCTAAAACGCTTCCGGAATGTATTATAGACGGAGAACTTGCGCCCCTCAAATATACGATTGCAGAGAGTTCTGAAGACATTTTTGAGATATTTGATTTCGAAAAAGGTTTGGATGAACTTGATAAGCAGGATCTTTTTCTTGACTGCAGCACTGCTGATAAGTTGAAGAAAGTTATACGAAGAACACAGTTTGCAAAAAATGTTTACGATTTGATAGTAAAACAAAAAGCTTCAAAAACCCTTGTATTTTGTGCTCCTGTACGGAAGCGGATATATGGAGCTGGTGCATGTGGAGACGAAATTAATGCTTTTCATGCAAAGCTTACTTCCTCGATTTTCAATGGCGAGATTTCGGATGCAGAACTGAATCAGGGCTCTGTCCCTGTCCTGCCCGCAAGTTTTGAGAATTATACCCCCGAAGGACAATTCAAAAATTCGGTATTCATAACTTCTGAATTGCCTAAAGAAACTCAAAATGACATTATTGCAGCTTTCAAAGAGATAGGAAGACCTCCTTATATCCTCTGTGCCGTAGGTATGTTGATTGAAGGTTTTGACTTTCCGGGTCTAGATTCTCTTTTCCTGCTGCGTCCTACCCTGAGCATGCGTCTCTTTGAGCAACAGATCGGGAGGGTGACGAGGCTGTCCCCTGTCTCAGGAAAGCAACATGGAAGAATTGTTGAAATTTCGGATAACATTGAATCGCTCTACCAGCGCTTTGGGGAAGGAATTTTTAATGGGGAAAAAGTAAATCAAATTCAGATGCTACAGCCTGAAATACGAATTGAAGAGCTATTTTCCGAGGGAGATGCAGCCAGGGCGATTGAAGAAGGGAAGATTAAGATCAACAAGGTAGAGCTTAGAGCACTCGGAAAAGGAACAGATACACAGTTAAAGGAAATGTCAGTTAGACTTCCTCCAACCGTCCTTAGAGCGAAATATTTCTCACGCCTGCTGACTCTGATGGAGGAAAAGAATATCGGAGCTTTTGAAAGGGAAAAACGAGAACTCATGCGGGATGCTCTGAGATTCAGGGTCAGGGAAGTCAAAGATGCTGAAGAATTGTCTATTCTTACAGAACAGATTAATAAGCTCAAGCGGGAAGCATATGAAGACCGTAGATTAGGAGATGTCCCGAGGCGGCACAAGCCTAAGGTCTTCGGGGAAGTTGAGTGGCTGCTGAAACTTCAGGTTTTAAATTCCCTTAAGTATGAAGGTAAACACCTTTCTATATCCGAAAAAAACCGGATATTAAATACCTTGGGTTTCGAATCAGATTTCAGGAAAATAGACCTATACAGACTTAAATGTCTTAAACTTGGTTCCGCTCAGAAGACTATCCAGGATCTTGTAAAGGTCCTGGGGTTCGTAAGCCGTCTATCGTCTTCAAAAACATATCAGTTCATTGATACAAGGAAGAAAGAGCAATGGAAGCGAGAATTCATGCCTGCAGTTTATTGGGGTTTCTGTTTTATTAATGACTCTTCAGAACTCAGAGAACTTTTTGAGTCTACAGAATGGGACAGGCGGGTTAAAAATATAATCCGGCAGAATTAATTTTTCATTTCAATCAAATACAGTGGAGCCTGGTTCGGGGGTCTCCCTTAGAACAGCTATTGATGAACTGATTTTTAGTTCATATAATCTTTTTACTATATAAAGGAGCAAATTCATGAGAAACATCGTGTATATAATATATGATGCCAAACAGTTTTTTGTATGAAGCATTGTAAAAAATCTATTCTCGTTTTTAACCCACAAACCTAGTTTTATGGGTTAAAAGGATAGTAAATAAGTCACTTGATTGATGAAAATCTTGATTTGAAGGCAAAGGGGAATTGTTACAAAAACAAAACGGATTGTAACAGTATATTTCAAGTCAGATAGTGGTCATATCATATAGATTCATTAACAAAATGATTGAAACAAATGTATCCTTAGGGCTTACGCTGGTTAACTACCAAATAGTCGCATGAGAATCAAACTACCTGAAACACGCTGATTTTTACAAACTCATTTGTGTTGGGTTTGGTCATCAGATGCATCAAATGAATGATTCTGATCCATTTAGTTGTCATTTAAAGCTACATCTCTTATTTCTAAAAGTTCACACAATCTATTCAAAGCATATTTTTTTTCGTGTATCATAACTTGTGATTTATTAACTTCCACTTCTAACTGCGCTATTTCGATTTTTAATTGTATTATCTGCTCTTTAATGAGCTCATTACTTTGCATCATATCAGCTCAGTCTAATGTCTTCATGTTCCTTAAATCATGATACTGGTTTTATATATAAATTAATGTGTTTTCAATAGTTTCGAATCCCGTCAGTTATTAAACCATTTTTACAAATAAGAAAAAAATCAAAAATTATTTAAGGTAATTAAGTCGTTGATTCTTGCAAAAAAATGACTCCATTTCTAGTACAGACACAACTAGTTAACTTATTGTATTTTCGGAATTATTTAACATAATTGATATGATAACTTCACCTTCTGAAGCAAATTTTAGCTATCAAGAAGTTCTTACTATTTCATTTTAATGCTTCACATATTTACAAATTATCTTGAGTCTACAACTAAATATCCAAAATCAAAGATACAACAAATAAATTCCTTCAGGTAGGTATACCTAAATTCTGCAGATTTGCACAAATGTATTGGGGGTGGGATAGTCTCAAATGTTAATTTTACATCCGTGATCAAAGTTAGATTTGAGGCTTGTTTTTGAATTTACACAGCTTTTTCTTGTTTTTAAGGGTCTAAAAAAGGTGTATTTCCTTTAAGTCCTTTATTTTCGTTCATGTTTCATAACAATGAATATCATGAGAAGTTATTAATTTCTTTCTAACAACGTTTTCAAGTTCCTATTAATTTTGGAAACATCTTTGTTCTGCTTAAATTATGGCAGCAGAACAGATTTTTATCCCCCAAAACTATCAAAAAATTCAATAATCCTTCCATAAGAGCTAAATTGGTAGCTTTTATAGTAGATTGCTGAGCCTATAATATTTGAATCATACTAGACTCATACTGGACTGTATATTTCACTGATTCTGGAAAAATATCTTTATTTAATCTTCTACATTATGGAAAAGTCTCCATCGGACTTCGATATTCTGAAAAATAATATTTGTAGCTGAAATGTCAACAGTTTATCTTTCCTAATCAGCTTGGACTTCAATATTCTCAATAGAGTGACTTAATTCTTCACAGTAGTTCAAAAAATGTTCGATTAGTCAATCAGAACCATTACACATTTAAATAATTTGTCTGGATAACTTTGTTGATCTCAAGGTGCCTTGAGATCCTTTTTGTGGTTACTCGTCCAATTTTTTTCTATCAACAAGAACATCATTCAAAGGAGATTTGTTACTGTTATGATTGTTTTGATTCAAGCGATATCCTAATAAGATTAATGAGAATTTCGATAAACCCTAAATTTTGTTATGCGCTTATAAATTATATATAAAGGACTCTTGACAATCAGATGTTTACTGATTAATCCTCTGATATTTCAGTGGATTATTTAATTTGAGATTCAAGACTTTCAATATAAGCAATAACTTTAGGGCTTTGAGCACACAGAACAAGAATCTCTTCTTTTTCATCAGCGATAAAAAGAGTTCATTTTACATCCCATTTTTTCTCCTTCTGAGGAAAAATTGTGTAGTCACTTATAAAGATGCCTGAATAGTTACATGTATCTTCGCTGATTTTGATAATATAATAGCTTAATTGTGACAAAAATGGGGACTATTTTGTGGAATCGGTTATCAAATATTATATAATAATTAAATCTTGTCAAATCAATTTGAACTAAAAATAGGATTGATTTTCATTAGAAATTAATGGGTACTTTCAACCTAAGGTTAATAGATTCAGTTGGCTCCATTTTCTATTTTCAAGACTAAGTTTCAGAGGAATTCTTATATAGAAGTGCTTGCATTAAGAATAGGAAAATTACGCACAAAAATAATGTGTTTAGTGTAATGTTTTTAGTAACATGATTAATAAAAATCCATATAAACTCATATCATTAAAAGGAGATTAAAGCTTGGCAGCACAACCGATCTTTATTTTAAGGGAAGGCAGCAAGAGAACCCATGGTTCCGATGCTCAGCATAACAATATTATGGCCGCAAAGGCGGTCGCTGAGGCGGTAAGGACTACTCTTGGGCCGAAGGGTATGGACAAGATGCTTGTAGACTCTCTAGGTGATGTAGTTATCACCAATGACGGAGCAACAATTCTTAAAGAAATGGACATCGAGCACCCAGGTGCAAAGATGATCGTTGAAGTGGCGAAGACCCAAGATGCTGAAGTAGGAGATGGAACCACCACAGCAGCTGTGCTCGCAGGAGAATTCTTGACAAAGGCAGAATATCTACTGGAAAGCGGTGTTCATCCCACCGTGATTGCAAGTGGTTATAGGCTTGCAGCAGATCAGGCTGCACGGATACTTGAAACCATTACTATTAGTGCATCCCCAGAAGATACTCTAACTCTCGAAAAGCTTGCAGCCACAGCTATAACAGGTAAGGGCGCAGAGGCTAATAAGGAACATCTTTCCAGGCTTGCAGTTAAGGCAGTTAAGTCAGTTGTTGAGGTTAACGAAGATGGAAAAATCACTGTGGATATCGAGGACATCAAGATCGAAAAGAGACCAGGGGGAAGTATCGGGGACTCCGAAATTATCGAAGGTGTGATCATTGATAAAGAACGTGTTCACACCGGAATGCCCGAAATAGTGGCAGATGCCAAAGTTCTGCTCTTGAGTGTGCCCATAGAACTCAAGAAAACCGAAACAAAAGCTGAAATAAAGATCACCACCCCTGACCAGATGCAGTTGTTCTTAGATCAGGAAGAATCCATGCTCAAGGAAATCGTGGAAAAGGTAATTAGAACAGGTGCAAAAGTAGTTTTCTGCCAGAAAGGCATTGATGATCTAGCCCAGTATTATCTCACAAAAGCGGGTATTTTCGCCATGCGCAGGGTCAAGAAAAGCGATATGGACAAGCTCTCGCGGGCAACAGGTGCAAAGATCATCACAAGCATGGACGAAATTGAAAAATCCGACCTTGGATATGCCGGTTTTGTGGAAGAAAAGGACGTTACAGGTTCCAGGATGACTTTCGTTACAGGCTGCAAGGACAGCAAAACCACCTCAATTCTTCTTCGCGGGGGAACTGAACATGTAGTTGAGGGGATTGAGAGAGCTCTCGAAGACGCTCTCCGAGTTGTGGGTGTTGCTCTCGAAGACCAGAAGATAGTTGTGGGTGGAGGCTCACCTGAAATTGAACTGGCCCTCAGGCTCAAAGAATACTCAGCAACCCTTAAAGGTAGAGAACAGCTTGCTGTTATGAAGTTTGCAGAGTCCCTCGAAATTATTCCTCAGACACTTGCCGAAAATGCAGGGCTTGATCCAATAGATATGCTTGTGGAAATGCGTTCTCAGCACGAGAAAGGGAATAAACGTGCAGGTCTTAATGTTTTTAGTGGTAAAATTGAGGACATGTTTGAAAACAATGTTCTTGAACCTCTCCGGATTAAGACGCAGGCAATTAATGCAGCCACAGAAGCTGCAATCATGATTCTCAGAATCGATGATGTAATAGCCTCATCAAGTAGTGGAAGATCAGGCCCCGGCCCTGGAAGTGAAATGCCGGAAGAGATGTAAAAAAATTAGAAATGTTAATCAAGGGTTTCTGGTGATCTTCCAATCTTTCAGAATCCTTTTTATAGGCTACAAGTCGGTCCTGAACTCAGGTTATTTAACATAAAATCTTAATGTTGATAATCTCTTAAACTCCATATATTACTATTTATTTTTCCGTCATTATTGGAGTTTTTTGTGACCATTTTTTTGTTTTCAGATTCAATTTCTAATTCTAGAAAATGTTGAGTTTTCATAAATTTATATCATTTTTGGAAGAACTCAAAAGCCTTCAGGTAAATTTAAATGATTTTATTGAAAATTCATCTTATTTTTTTAATGCGCTTTTTGCTAACGATTTTTTAGCTTAAAATCATGTCCATTCATAAATCAGAGATTTTCCAACGCTTCTTAGCATACCATTTATTGGAATACAATTGAATTGTCGTTGATTATCGTTTATAATTGATTACGATTGATAAAAAGCTAATAAAGTCAGAATTTCATAGTAAAAGAAATAGGTTATTGCATGATTGATCTTGGAGAAATTAGCTTTTATGAGGCTAATCTTAAAAGAATCAACCTTGAAAGGGCTAACCTTGAAAGAACTAATCTTACAGGAGCTAATCTCCCAGGAGCAAACCTTTTTATGGTTAACTTTACAGGGCTTTCAATTTATCAATTGACCAGCTATCTAAAGTGAGAACGTTTTATAATGCAAAAATAGATGAAAAACTCCTCATACAACTAAAAGAGGAGTTTCCATCCCTATTTAAATCACTAAAGCAGAAGTTTCTAGAATATCAAAGCAATTTTTTAGGAGCTAACGCACACAACAATATCTAGAAAATATCGAAATCCCCTATATTTTTAAAATAATATTTTTAGGATAGCATGTTTTTATGCACAGTTTTTGTTGAAAAGGGGTTTAAAAAAATAAATAATGATATTCTGCTGCTCCCAATAGAAATTTTTCATTCAGAGATAAAAAATATAATTCATTAAGTTAAGGACTAAAATAATGTAGATAAAGGTGTATATTAATCAAATCTGTCGATATGCAATAAAACTACTATTTTTACTGTCGTTAGTAATATTTATTTTGGCCATCACCTCGAAAGCTTCAGAAATTAGTTATCCAAGAGTTTTGGATTACCCATGGGATCATTCCCATTACCCATGGGATCATTCCTCCATCACTGTATATATAGATAACAAAAGTGTTCCTCCCCATTATAGTCTAACCTATTATTCAGATGTAAAAAAAGCTCTGAATTACTGGGCAGGAGGTGGAAATGGAAAACTGAAATATATCCCTATCTTCGAGATTGAGGATTCAGAAGACGCTGATATCAGGATAAGATGGGATGCAAACCTGCAGAAAGATCAAGGTGCTCCTCAAGAAGTTGCGGGTGAAACAATCCAGCGTGGTGCCAATGGCCGATTTGTATCCGTAGATATTACACTTGGAGTTGGAAATTCTCAGTGGATGGAATTGGTACCATATAGTGATACAGCAATGCTTGTCATCGCAGAGCATGAATTAGGCCATGCCTTGGGGTTGGATCATAGCAATGATCCGCAGGATATTATGTATCCATCCAATGAGCAGATAGATAACACAAATCCTTTCTTGCAGGGTAAATACGGTTCTCTTTTACTTATTGAGTTCTACACAGCTATTGTGGTTATCGTCTTCATCTATGTAAGCTGGCTACTTAACAAGTAAAAACTGGCTACTTAACAAGTAAAAACTGGCTACTTAACAAGTAAAAAAGATAAACACTTGAAGATGAATAGTTTGAGTAAGGATTGCTCGCCAATGTACCTATTTTTGTAAAATCATAAAACTTGAGTGGCTCTGTATAAATCGTCTATAAACTAACTTCATTAGGTTCAATTTATCCAATATTCAACAGATGTACACATATATAGAATTTGTTCGCTTATTTGCACAATATTATTCATTGAAAAAACCGGTAGTTAGAATATGTGAAGATTTTTTTCACTCATTTATCCTTGATCCCTCTCAATCTTTTAATTATTCATCAGCACCATGAGTGATTTTAAGATTAAATTCATCTTCATTAGAAAGAGGTGTGCGTATTAGTGTTGGTTTAAACTTTTTTAATTTATCTAACACATTATCTTTAGCCCATTTCGCGATTAAGATAAACAAAGCGAACATTCCTATCAAAATACCCCAAAATACTCCTCCAATCATGCCTGTACCCACAAGATGTACCGCCTGCTTCATCTTGATTTTACCATCAGGCTTGCAAATTATCCCAAAATAGAGCAATATGTTCATTTTATCAAATTTTATCAATGACTCATCTCCAATTCCAAAACCTACTTATTTGCAAGTGTCCAAAAGACCTTTCTTTTTACTTCTCCTATTCTATGCAATTTTCAGGGTAGGCTACAACTTCCTTTTTATCTTATCAATCATTTCACTATCCAAAATCCCTATAGGGCAAACTTCAAACACAAAACTGCCAAAATCTGTTCATTTTAAGCTACAATGTAAAGTTACCCCCTTAGTTATTTTAAATTAATTATACAAAAAATAGTTTCTTGATGAAAATTACTTCCGTATAAAATGTTTGGGTCTTAAACAATACTTTAATATTAATTATGTAATTGTTATTATAGAGATTTCCACAAATTTAACATTGAATATTTCTAAAAAAACGATGCAAATTGAGCTTAGATCAAATTCTAGATTTCAAAAACTTGATGAAAATCATTATCAACACTTTATATTTAAAATAAACATTTTTGAATGCAATATCATACCCTTTGATCACTGAACAAATATGAAAAATGATCTTTTAGAATATCCCGAGTGGCTAAAAGAAGCAGAGAATCTTAACCTACAGATTGGGAATCCATTATAAATCAAGTGCTATCAACTCTTAAATGGATTACGCGAAGACCTGAAGCTACTGTACCTCATTGATTCTTTGACCTAAGTAATGGCGGATTGTCCTCGAATAGGGAAAGGGCTCGCAATTTGTAGAAAAATTGCAAAAAGAAATGTAGGACGTATATGAGTAGACTCTTAAATAGGTAGAGGCCAAATTTTTTATTTAATTTTACTAATCAACCTTACGGTCACAGAATTTCAAAAAATAAATTTTAACACATACAAAAATGTATCTATTTTCTTTAAAATTTGCTCTAGCCCTTTAATCTTCTTTTTGGAATACTCCTTCATAATTTATACTTCGTTCCTGTGTTCCAGTCGGAGCCTCGATTTGATTCATATCGAAGAATAAAATTCTTTACAGCACACGAGAATTTGACATCCAATTAGAGCAAATTCACAACACTACCGACTAAGTTTTAAGATACTTCTATATTGGGTGAATATATGAAATTTTTGTGTAGATCTGTGAAAAGTAGAACAAATGAACTATCAATCTCATTTTCATTATTTATCCACTATATGTGGATTATACCAATTGGTTTTACTAGAGGATTCAGTCAAATAAACTTTGCTTAGTAATTTATATATTTATTTCAAATTAATTACATGAAAATTGCCTCTGAATAAAGCTACTCCTACTTAGAATGTATCTAAAACAATATTTAGATATCGATGATATTTTTATCACACTAAGTGTTGTCTAAGCCAAGTTCAGCAGCTACAGCAATAACTACAATAACGATACAGAACCCGTAATTTGTAACTTTAAGACTTTTAGTCTTTAAAATAAACATGAAAAGAGAGCATTAAGTACATTATTGTAACCAAGAGCAAATGATGAAGCAGGCGCCAGAGCTCTGATGAGAAAAAAGAAAATATCATTAGTAAATCAGATCAAATGAGGAAAATAATATGATATCGAAAAATCATGGAGAGTTATTCCAAAGATGTGAGACCAATCCTACATCTACCTGTGAGGATTTGTCATATCAGGCCCACTCAGTCCTTAACTCTGCAGACGCTATAGTTTAAATGGTATTACTTTATTACTGGTGCGCGTCGAGGATCACAGGAGCTGTCCCCATTTTACAGTAGCTAGGAGTCAGAACGGAATTGATGGCTAGGAGATTGACAGCAAACTAACCTTTGCTCCATATCCTATAAATTACCCTGAATAGATATATGGAATTGAAGATGCACATATAACTTACATTAATGAGATCGAAAAATGGGCCGTAGCATATACGGCTATGATGCAAAAAAGTTGACTTTGTCGCAAAATAAGTATAAACTTTCATAATTAGGAAAATTAATTATTCTCATCCCCGGAAAACTGGCATCCAAAGGCAAGAATTGTAGTCTCAAACTGCAGAAATATCATTTTTGCACCACAACATTATGGAGTACGCCAGACGATATATAAAGCACGCTATCGACTTGGATTGGCTCTTCTTGATCCTGAAGATCCCAGGAAAGTGTTTAATATATCTGAAGAATGGGGTTTCGGGCCTCATGAAATGTATGAACGTGGTGTAGACGTTAATGATGTTGTTTTTCATTAGGGGTGGGGCTTAGTGAATGATGAAATTCACATTTATTATGGAAGTGGAGATGTGTCAGTATCAACGGCCAGCGTAAAAATGAGCGATATTATGGAGTAGATACATAAGTGCCTTGAGACACAATGCCTTAATGGAAAAATTTAGATAGTTTTAAGAAAATCGGAGACTTTTAGGCGATCCAAAAAAATGATATTAATTTAAAGAGGACGTCAATAAACATCTATTTTTTAAGAATCATTTGTGTATCATTTATGATTACATGAAGAAATTAATAGGTTTACCGAAATCCTCTATAGGCTTAGTTTTTCTAGATATTGTTGTGTGCGTTAGCTCCTAAAAAGTTGCTCTGATATTCTAGAAACTTCTGCTTTAGTGATTTAAATAGGGATGGAAACTCCTCTTTTAGTTGTATGAGGAGTTTTTCATCTATTTTTGCATTATAAAACGTTCTCACTTTAGATAGCTGGTCAATTGATAAATTGAAAGCCCTGTAAAGTTAACCATAAAAAGGTTTGCTCCTGGGAGATTAGCTCCTGTAAGATTAGTTCTTTCAAGGTTAGTCCTTTCAAGGTTGATTCTTTTAAGGAAAGTTTTCCCAGGATAAAATTCGGACAGAAAGCTATCTTTCTGCTTTGAAAATGGATAGTTATCTCCTGAAGCTGAGGTGGCGAAAAACTAATAAAAATTTAGTTCATAGACCCATTTTTAGAGATTAAATTAGTTAATAAAATTGTTATCTGGCTTCGTAGCATGAAATCTCCCTCGCATCTATCCGTATTGGTTTTCCCAGTTTATTTGAAACAACGCTTTTCATCCTTGCTATAGACCTATATTCAAGTTGAATACGGACAGATATAGCTTCTCGTTCTTCAATATAAATATGGTTTGAGCTGAGAATAGAATGAACGGAGATTTGCTTCTGCATAACCCTTGCTATAAGACCTGGTGTCCCCTCTTTAATGTCCTGAAGGCTGGTAGATGTCAGAAGAACGTCATCTCCCTCATTAAGCTCGATTATTCCTAAAAAATTTAGAGGATTTCGGATCTCAAGAGTTCTGAGATTATGTTTTTTCAGGATATCGATTACATAATCAGCAATTCCTGTTAATGCTATGTACTCCATGAGATCACCCGTACATTGGAAATTCCTTTTTTACTTCCCCTTTCTGCTCAGTTGTCTGAACATCTTCAGCAAGCTTCTGAAGTTCAATTTCTATGCGTTCTGCCTGTTCTACAAGCCTCTGAGTATTTATCGACAGCTCATAAAGCTCGTTTAAAACTTCAATAACAGCAGATGCAGCTCTTGGGTCCGGGTTCTGAGATCTGGTAGCTCCCAGTAAACTAAGTGCAGGAATCCCACGCATTAGGCATTCAGTCATTACGCTGCCCGAAATCCCGGAGATAGTCCCCATCTGAAAAATTTCTACTTTACTCCTGATTTTTTCCAACATTTCCGGCACGGTGGCTGCTCCAAAAACTTTATGCACTCCGTCCATAATAGCAATTCCCGCAATGGAAACTATTTCTTTTACATTAATAGACTGGGCCCAGTCCACAAGAGCATTACTGACATCGTAAGAGACTGAGTGACTGATAGGGATATCGGAAATTACGATGATCAGGTTTAGATCCTCTTTTTCGTAGATCCTTACAGGCATGTTTATAAGGCCCTCATATAGCACTGCAATAGAAGGGAAATATCTGGAGTCAATGGAACCAATGTATTCCATATTCAATTCTTCGATTATATGCTGGCTTGCTATATTTCCCACTAATCCGATTCCTGGAAAGCCTTCAATTAAAATCGGGTTTTTTGAATTCAAAGTTTTGGTAATAATCTTCACATCATTGTTGTCATAATCCGTAGCTGACAAAAAAATCACCTCTGTAAAATGCGACCCCTATGATTATATCCGACCTAATCATGGATAAACAATTTTTCAGCAGCCTGTTCTGCTTTGTTTTCTGCATTGACGTCAATAAGAAATATTCTGCAATGAAACCGGATTTCCGAATTTCATAACTCTCTTTTTTATTAAAATAGACTCGTTTTAATATATATTATTTCTCCTGGGAGATTTCAATCTATAATTGAAATATATTTTAAAATAAATAAAATTTATTCTCCCGATAGGAACACCCAGGAGGAGCTTGGGTTGTGTAATAGTTGTAAGGATGAGCATCGGTTAGAAAGGAGCCGTAAAAAAGAGTATAAGCAGGATATAAAATACGACTGAATAGAAAAATATCATCGGGAAAATTTGTTCTCCATCGATACAGTGTGGAGAGTCAAGTATGAAAGCAATCTTTAAGGTAGCATCAAGAAGACCGTCATAGTTTAAAATATTTAATATTGTAGCAGCTAGCATGAGCGAAAAAATCGCTATATGAGTGACTGAGGGGTTAAAGAGTAACGGAATTAAATTTATATGGACAAGCTACCGTTATTATCAGAAAGAAAAAGGCTAGTGGAAAGTAGAAGGATGACATAATAAAAAATATGAAGAGCCCGGGAAGTAATTTTCACTCAATCATATCTTTTTTTACGAAATTGGATGCTCGGTCACAAAGAAGTTAGGAGATTATTACATAGTGGGAATTATTCTTTATATTCGGGTATCTCTCCGGAATAAACTTCGGAGTAGCTACGGATGTTGCAATGATGGCAGCTAAATAAGGAATATTCTTGTTTCTCATGGCACGTTAATTATAGCTATAGGGAACATTTAATTGGTAACATGTGTGGTCTTTGTAATCGGATCATCCCAGAGTAGTGATTTATTCTCCCTATAGTTTCGGGGGAATCAGTTCATGTCTTGAACAAGAAAAGATTGATGTAGGAAAAAATCCAGGTAAAAAATCCAGAAAAAAATTAGTTGGACGTCTGAATTCTAACTTAAAAATCTTTTTTCCTCAGTTTTCTAAAGATCTGGAAAGTGTATATAGAGGTTGTCCTTCATTTCTCTCTGGTTTATCTCCAGTCCCAAAGATAAATATATCTGGTGAGCATCTATAATGCCGGCATGTCAGCAGTATTCAAAATTCTTGACAAGGATGCAGGCGGCAGAATAGGGAAGCTCAGGACTCTACATGGAACTGTTGAGACACCTACAGTAATGCCTGTAATCAATCCGAATATCCAGCTAATCTCTCCGAGAGAAATGGGGAACTTTGGGGCGGAAATCCTGATTACTAATTCGTATATTATCTACCGAAAGGAAGAGCTGCGCAAAATTGTTCTTGAGAAAGGACTGCATAAGCTCCTGGATTTTGACGGGCCTATTATGACTGATTCGGGTTCTTTCCAGCTTTCAGTATATGGTTCTGTTGAAGTAACAAATGAGGAGATTATTGGATTTCAACAAAAGATAGGAAGCGATATTATTGTCCCTCTTGACATCCCAACACCCCCGGATGTTCACTATAAAAGGGCTGAAGAGGAGCTTGCGATCACATATGAACGCCTGGAAGTTGCTCGTAAGTTTATTCAGGGTGAACAACTTCTTGCAGGGCCATTGCAGGGCTCAACCTACCTTGATCTTAGAAAAAAGGCTGCTTCTCAACTGAAAAACCTTAAATTCGAGATATATTCTCTAGGAGCAATCGTTCCGCTCATGGAAGCATACCGTTATTCAGAACTTGTTGACTTAATTGCGACATCCAAAAAAAGTCTCTCCCCAGCCGCACCTGTACATCTTTTCGGGGCAGGGCATCCAATGATGTTCGCTCTCACAGTGGCACTTGGGTGCGATCTTTTTGACTCTGCAGCTTATGCTATTTATGCCAAGGACGGGCGCTATATTACTGTAAACGGAACTTATCATGTAGATAAACTAAATTATTTACCCTGTTTCTGTCCGATTTGTTCAAATTATACCGCACAAGAACTCAAAAAAGCAGAGAATAGAGAAGAACTTCTGGGTAAACACAACCTCTACGCAACTTTTGCTGAAATCCAGCTTATTAAACAGTGCATAAAGGACGGAAAACTGCTCGAACTTGTAGAGAAACGCTGTCGTTCTCATCCAAAGCTTCTTGAAGGGCTTAAAAATCTATATAAGCACTCTCCCTGGCTTGAACAGTTGGATCCGGCTACAAAAGGAGCCTATTTTTACTGTGGGCCAGAATCAGCCTCGCGGCCAGAAATCCTGCGTTTTGGAAAACGACTAGAAAGATTTAGCTTTGAGGGCTCGGTACTCATTCGTACAGACCCCGTGAAAGGAGAGGCCAGCTACGATCAAATCCTCAATTTCAAAGCACCATTCGGGGCATTTCCTGTTGAAATGGAAGAAGTATATCCTTTCAATGCCGAGGTCCCTAAATTTCCTGACTACGAAGCCCTCAGCACAGCTCTTTTAAATACTCTTAAACTAATTGCCTTGAACCCGCACGCAGAGTTTACCTTTGTCTGCGAAAATGAGATTCAGCATCCGCTATTTGAAGAAATAAGTAAAAATGCAAAACTGGTCTATAGAGAGGCTTGGGGATAAAATAATAAATGGGCTCTTTATGAGCTTTTTAACGACATTGAGCATTAAACAGTCTTTTAAACTTCCTGATATATCCTTTTGGTTTCCTTATAATTCCTACACTAATTCTCAAAAATAAAATGTTATCTCTGAAAAAAGTAAAAAGAAAAACTTTTTGAGATGCGAACCTTTATAGGATTTATTGCAAGCAACTTTATAACTTAAAAAAAACCTGAAGTATAAGTATTCTGGTAAAAAAACTTAAATATTTATTTGAAAAAAGAGGTGAAATAATTGTCTCTTGCAGCAAGAATCGGGGAACTCAGTCCTTACCTTAGGCTTTTGAGGCCCGAACTCTACTACATGGATCTTACTCTTCCATCTTCGAGTGCAATTCTGGCTTCTTATATAGCAACTGGGGGGCTTCCTAAACTTATTCCGTTCTTGATTGCCGTAATAGGCGGCTTTGCAGCGATTACCAGTTCATACGTTTTCAACGATTGCTGCGATATTGATATAGATATGATTAATCTACCAGGCCGCCCTCTACCATCTTCCAGAATCTCAAAAAATTCGGCTCTTATTTATGTCTTTTTGCTGTTAGTAATAGCAGCCGTATCAGCCACTTATTTGAACCCTGAATCTCTCTTTATACTTTTTACTGCGGTCGGAATTATCACCATTTATTCGATCTTTGCAAAGAGACACACCTTTCTCAGCTTTTTGCCCGTGGGCATCTCCTATGGCCTTGTACCGATAGGTATTTGGGTTGCCTTTGACCCTATAGGACTGCTGAAAGGCGGCGACGGAGTAACTCTGCCTTTGCCAGCTATTTTTTTCGGGCTCATGATGTGTGTTACAGACTGGGCTTTTACTCTTGGAGGTGTTTCCAGAGACTTGGAAGGGGACAAGATTAAGGGTGCCCCTACAATGCCAGTGACCTTCGGGATTCCTTTTACAGCCAGATTTGTTACTATCTGGTGGATTGTCGGAGTTATTGCATCAGTGCTTATTGGATGGTCTGCCCATCTTGGGCCTATATATTTTGTAGGTGCTTTTGCCTCAGGGCTCTGGATGCTTGTCCAATGTTTTGACTTTATCAGGCACCCTACCCCGGAGAGAGGAGGGGCACTCTTCCTTAAAGGCTCAAATTACAGAGCAATTATGTTCGGATCAATGATCCTGGATGTGGTGCTGTGCATTTATGCGGGATCTTATATCTCTGTTCTCTGGTGAAAAAATGTATGGGAACATGGATGCGGATATTATTGTGATTGGAGCATCTCCTGCAGGACTGATGGCTGCAAGGAACGCGTGTGTAAAAGGTTCTACAGTTCTTTTGCTAGAAAAAAAAGAAGATATTGGAAATCCTCCACATCCTGCAAATTCTTTTTTCAAGAATATGTTCGATAAATGTGGGGAGACAGTAGATCCCTCTTATGTAATGCATTATCTCAAAGGCATGCAAATTATTTCTCCGGCGGGAAGGATATTAGAGGTTGAGACCCCTGGATATGCTATTGATAAAACAAAGTTCGACAAATTTTATGCGAAAGAAATAATCAAAATCGGCGTAGATCTTCAAAAAGGGGTCAGAGCACAGAATATTCTCAGGGACGGGAAAATATTTTCTGTCAAAACCTCTGCCGGAATTTTTAAGTCAAAACTCGTTATTATCTCTGACGGCGTTAATTCTAAAATGGCATCCTTTATCGGGCTGAAAACGATGAAGCACTCGGGAGACATTGCTTGGGGAATTGAACTTGAAATTAGGGCTTCTGGTATTGGTAAGTCAAAAATGTTTGAATATTACGTAGGGAATCATGCGCCTGGATGGAAGACCACTTATTCTCCAAGAGGGGGAGACAATGCTTCAATTGGGGCATATGTGCGCAGATGTGGAAAGGATGTAACGCCTTATCTGAACTCTTGGATTGAAAAATTCAAAAAAGCGAAAGGACTAATGGATTTTGAAATTGTAAGAAAATTTTCAGGTGGAGACCCTATAGTCACACTTCCAAATGAATTTATTACTGATGGAATCATGGTCGTTGGCGGGGCAGCTGGTCAGTCTGGGATAGGCTATGCAATGAGAGCAGGCCAGATATGCGGAGATGTGGCTGCAGATGCTATAAGAAAGGGGGACATCTCAAGAAATTCCCTATCAGAGTACAGGAAAATTTGGGAAAAGGAATTTAAGATAGAACACTACATCGGCCGCATGGGGCTTGAAACTCTAAGAAAAATGACTGATAGTGAAATTGATGAGATGGTAACTGTTTTTGAGAAGGAAAATCTCTCATTCATTCATGGAACTTCGGTTGAGCAGGCGATACAGATCTTTGTATTCATGTTGAAGAAAAAACCCTCTTCAATATTGAATTGCAGAGCATTTATCAGAAATAAATGAACTTGGGATTTTAAAAGATCAATTTAAATAAAAAATAGAATTTGCACACATATCAGCATCAATTATCATATGCAGGATAAAATATGAAATATGATTTTTACAAAAGCCCCTTTCTAAGAGTATCTATCAAAATAGACGAAGGGCGCATGAGGGTAATAACAAGCAGGCCAGCATCCATAATTATGCGAAAAAATATTGGGAAAATCCTCTCAATTTTTGAAGGAGAAAAACCTGCAAAAATAGATTCAGATAGACTTATTTGTTCAACTTGGCTACCCCCCATTCCGAGCCGGGGTTTTGATCGCCTGGTTAAAAATCAGCTTTTGTTCATTCTTGGTAAAATGGTTCCTGATCAGGTAACTATTTCTATAACTGAGGAATGTCCCAACAACTGTATTCACTGCGCTCTTCCTGACACGAAAAACCAGGCGAAACTTACACCTGAAGCAGTAATATCTACAATTGATCAGGTTCTCGAGATGGGCACGACCTCCGTGATCTTTGACGGAGGCGAACCTCTTACATACCCTGGGTTAGAATACCTAATTAATCATGTAGACCCCGCAAAGGCCATCTGTGGAATGTTTACATCTGGAGTCGGACTGACTGAAGAAAAGGCAACGAGCTTGAAAGAAGCAGGCCTTTATTCCATTACTGTCAGTTTTGACAGTGCGTTTGAAGATAAGCACGATTATGTCAGGGGTAGAAAAGGGGTTTTCAACAGTGCGGTTGAGGCAATCAAAAATGGACTTAAGGCAGATCTGCTCGTGAATATGTATGTGGTGCTTTCCAAAAATAACATAAACGAGCTTGAACAAATATATATACTTGCTTCAGAGCTTGGGGTCCATGAACTCTCCTTGTACGAAATAGTTCCTACTGGAAGGTGGATGAATCATATTTCTGAAATCATGAACCCGATAAATGTGAGAAAATTTGACAATTTTCTATCGATTGTTAGGGAAAAAGAAGGTCCAAGAGTTTTTGCTATCCCCCAGGTCATGAAGGCAACTGGATGTATGGCAGGCCGAAAATGGTTGCACATCACTCCCGAAGGAAATATCTTGCCCTGTGCTTGTATTCCGATTCCATATGGAAATGTCTATAGAGACAAAATAAAAGATATTTGGAAGAAAATCAGGGAGGATCCTATATATAATGCAAAGTACTGTCTTATGAGGAACCCAGAATTCAGAAAAAAATATTTAAAAGTTTTGGAGTAGGTTTGAAACAAAAGTTCCAGATCGTACTTTCGTTTCATTTACTTAATAATTTTTCCTGAATTAAACAGAAATGGCAAAAATCGAGTTTGAGAAGATTTAGATGAATCTTTGTGTTTTCACGAGTCAATTAATGTAGCATTTAGGTATATATGAACATATTAAAAGGTTTATTGAAATTCCATGTAATAAACAGTATTTCTGAATGTCTTCAGTCACGAAATTAATTCTATAAATAAGATAAACATCAAAGAAATTATTTGAGATAATGAAATAGTTTATTATGATAATGAAAAATAACTTCGTAAAAATTACTTAAAAATTTGAAAATTAGTAATGTGATATTGATTTAACTTTCTAATTTTGCGAGAACTCCGAGGTGGTCTTCATAATAGGGCATCAGGTTCTTTACACAAATGATTTCGAATTTTGGTTCAAGTGTTTGCTCTAATTTTCGAAGCTCGTTTGTAAATATTATTTTAGGGTTTACTACAGTATCGATACTTCGTGCCTTGATAGAAAGCAGGAGATTCCCATCTCTTTTCAAAAAACGAGCAGCATTTCTTGTAGCTATTTCAACCTGGTTGGGTTGTGCAACATCCTGGAAGATTAGATCCACAGGTTCAACCAGATGGGCATAACTATCCGGTTTCCTTGCATCGGCTAGGATTGGATAAATATTTTTCCGTCTAGATGCAAGTCCTATGAGATCTCTCATACTTCGTGGGGCGAACTCAACGGCATAGACTACACCTTTTGAAACGATGTCAGATACATGACTGACAGTTGTGCCCGATGCTGCTCCAAGATAAGCTACTTTGGAATCTTCTTTTATATGTATGCTAAACTTCTTTAGGACCATGGCTCCCAGCTTGCTCCTGCGAGGGTCCCATATTCGGTACTCAACCCCTTCAAAAGTAATTAGTTTTTCTCCGTATACTACTTTACCAAAGTCAATATTCCGTGTAGCAAGATGCTTTTTGTCTTTCACAACCTCATAAATCCCATCATATAATTTATTTATTTCAGGCATTTACTTCTTCCTTTTTTGGTTTTTGTCTCATTTATTTGCGTTCTTTGAGGAGGTTTTGGATTCGAAGCTTTGATCTGTCGGACCTTTGTTTCAAGTTTTTCTACAAGGTAGGGATCTTTTTCACCTGAATAATAGTCAAGTCTCGCAGCAAGGGATAACTTTCCTGCAAGTGCTCTTGAGATTTTTCCCCTTATCCACCAGGGAGCAGTATTTACTAGATGATGACTGTAGATAATTCCATGTTTAGGAGATGGAGCTCGAGCTCGAAGGTGCTTGAAGAGAGCCTTGCTAGCTCCTATAACTTGAATGGTACTTGAAGGAAAAGCAGCAAGTTTCTCTAGGCCCCCTGCAATGCTTATTAATCTTGCCCCAAGAATTGGGCCTGCAATGAGTTTCAGGTTCGGTGAAATAGATCCCATTCTGTCTTCAATATAAGTCTCTATCTGTCTTTTTCTTTCATACAGGCTGTAGACGCTTTCTGCAAAGCCTTTAAGAAGCAGTTCATCTGCAGCTTCTAATTCTGCACCCATGGAATTTATGGTCTTTAAATAAAGAGAATTTTCGGACTCTATATTCTTAGGTGAACCATAATATGCAACAAAAATGGCAAGAGCTTCTCCTCCAAGACCGCTTTCTGGGAAATAAATCCCATACCATTCGGAAAGTCTTTCCGATAGGGAGTTTATATTTCCATTAATGTCATCCAGGGCTTCTACAGCATGAATAATTCGCTGATCAGGGGTAAGAGCTCCTGATACTTGAAGTTTTGCAGTTTTTAGGGTTACTTCATGTAAAAGGGAATAGTATTCTGAAGGAGAATCTACAAACCCACAATCGATAGCTGCAGCTTTCAGATCAAATTTCACAGGCAGAAGATTTGGTATGTTCCCTTTTAGGGCAAGGGAATGACATGCAAGCTCCTGGCTATCCTTTGAAAAAAGCTCGGATTCTACAATTTCTCTTGTTCTGCTTATCTCAAGAATTCCAAACCAGGTATTAATTTTCAAGCAGAACCCCCAAATATATCAGCACCACTATTTTTAGCCTTTGTGAGCAATACTTTACCACCAAGAGACTCATTAAGCATTCGCTGAGATTCTTTCTGAAGTTTTTTGCCTTCTTTGATGCTGCCAACAATCCCGTAAATTACTGGCCCAAAAGAACTAATTCCTGAACCACTTGCTCCATTATCTCGCATATACTCCATGATGTCCAGAACAGGCCGTTGCTGAAGTTCGATTTCATGCTTCTTAAAACCTGTAATCTGAAAGTGGTTTATTGCTTTACCGAAGCTTTCCAGGTCTTCTTCCATTATTGCCGGTAACATCTGAGTGAGAATTATATGGGAAATCTCTTGGACTTCCGCAAGCTGGATAGGACAATATTTTTTGAAAATATCCACTTCTTCTGAGCCATGTACTCCTTTAGTATTGGGGATTGCAAGGACGATCGGCCAGTCCGGAAAATTTCTCCTGAAGAGCACAGGGCCAGGAGATAAATGTGAGGCAGCAGAAGGAGAAAATTCACGTTTATCCTTAAATTTATGGCCTCCATCCACGATGATACCACCGTATTCAAAAGCAGCAACTCCTATCCCAGAAGTTCCGCCTCTACCCACAGCAATGGCAAGTTCCCGAATATTTTTTCCAAGTCTGTAAATTCTATTTAAAGCTGCTGCTGCCGAAAGTGCAGCCTGAGTCCCAGAACCGAGACCTACATGATCAGGAATACTGTTGTTAATATGGAGCTTAATACCTTTCCCAGCAGGCAGTAGAGAATCTGCCGCTTTCCTCATTTTTCCTGATAGACCATAATCTCCAAAAATTTCAATATTATCAGACTTATCTGCCAAAAGTTCCATGGATGGGTATTCCAGCGTAATTCCTACCCCCCCATCAACTCTGCCGAGCTCTGCATTGAGGTCTATTAGGGTGAGATGCAGTCTGGAGGGAGACACCACTTTAATCATATTCACTTGTATCCTCATTACCTGTTCATAAAGATTCGGAGTTAGACTTCTAGGCAAACTTCCATTTAGGCTTCCGCGTAGACTTCCATTTCCGCTGAAGTATATCCTTCACAATCGAGTAAGTAAAAGATAAAGTATTCCAGTTAAATATAAATTTAATGAATGGAAGAATCAAAGAATGTATTTTTATACGTATTTCCAAATTTCCCTGGAAATCAAACATTTGATCCATGAATTCAGGTTTTATGGAAAAATTGCAATGCTTACAACGGCTGTATACAAATCCTGCGATAGCATGCAGAAATCCACAGAGAATACCAGTATCTGAAGGATCTTGGAGGCAAAAAGTCATGCAAGATTCCAGTCTTTTAATTTTTATTCCATTTAACAAATCAGAAAACAGACAAAATAATGGTTTTCTTAGATAATTAAATGCTTTAAAGCTCCATTGAAATATTTCTTTGGTGGTCATCCCATTATTAAGCTTTGCTCCATATTTCTTTTTAATTCTTTCTTTTTCTTTTATTCCATCATTTGATTCTGTTTTTTCTATATCCCCAGTTTTTTTTTTAATTTCAATTTTTTCGTTATCCTCACTGGTTAGTGTTTTCTCATAGAATTCTCTCTTTTTGATATCTCTCCTTTTTTCTGCTTGCACTTTACATTCTGTTTTTGGAATATATTCTGCTATGTTGTCACTTCGTTCGAACTTTTTTTCATCCTTCCAAGTTTCTACTACCTTTTCCGCTTTTGACTCTTCAGGTTCCTCAGTAGTTTTTTTTTTAGTATGAGGGATTTCAATTAAAAAATTGTGTGAAAAAAACAACCATTTTACAGCAAATCTGCTTTTTAATTTTTTAGTTTCCTTCAAACTTATGATTTTGAACTTGATAGTGAGGCCTATTGCTGTAAAAAGTATGAAAATAATCAACAAAATAACCAAAATGAAGAAATAGATTATGAACAGCATACTACACAAATTCTGATGAGAAGAATAGTTCAAAATGTCTTGAGAAACTTAGTTTTTTTATTTCCATTTCTGAAAATTCCTCGAGAGAGTTTAATTTTCAAAGAAATTTACTGCGAGCAGCTATCTTTCTTAACTTGAGCTTCCGTATATTCTGCTGTTTCCCCCTCTTTATCTTTTTTATCTCTGTTCTCCATTTCTCCCAGAGTCTCTTCTTTTTTATTCTTACCTTTTCCTTTGAGCATGTCTATAATATCAGGCAACATATCTGGGAGGGCACTAAGGATTGACCCAGCGTCATTTTTCTCAGAGATACGGAAAATTCTTGCTTCCTCTTCGGAAATCATGATGAAGGCCACAGGTTCAATCTTCACTCCTGCACCTCCACCTCCCCCGTACCCAGATTCATTATCCTTCTTACCTTCTCCACCTCCAGCCCCAAAACCCATAGTAATTCTTGAAATGGGAATAATTGTTTTTCCAGCAGCAGTAATGGGTTCTCCAACAACCGTCTTAGTGGTCGCTATTTTCTCAAGTTCATCTGCAATTTCTCTGATAGTTGTTTCTACACCCATTCTTTGGATCCCCTTTTTGTTATATAGTTTTATTATGTAGTTTTATCTGTAGGGTAATAAAAATTTTCTATATTTTTTTTATTTTCAATATTAACCTAATTGAATTTAAGTTAATTGTTATGAAGGATCTTATAGTTACTGTTTCAGATAATGCGAAATTTTGTGTTTATATCCTGATCATGTCCCTTCGCAATTGATAGGACAGAGAAGGGGTTCCATTGCAAAAATAATATTTCTTCATTTTGACACTATAATTTTTCATTTTTAGGTGTCATTTTCTTTTGAATGGAAATGATTAATTTTCCTAATTGTGAAGGTTTTTTCTGATTTTACATGAAAACCAGATTTTTTGCAACGGATCCCTTTTATGCATAGCTTTTGATGTTAAACCTGTGCATCGACAAAACGATAATTCTGCTTTTAGTGGCAAAGAAAAGAGTATAAAATCAATAAGAATTTGCAGAACTTTAAGTGTATACTTAAAGTTCCATTGGTTGCTATGATTTCCACGACCAAATGTACCATTGACGTTTGTCGTGGTGCGAAAATTTAGCTTTGTTGCAAAATCAATGAAAAACTTCACAATTCTGGATAGCTACATTTTATGTTAAAAGGTAGCCATTTTGTTGATTTTGGGCAAATTTTGCAGGCAATAAGTCAAATATAAACTAAAAACAGCTACGTTAAAGTATTATGTATCTACTAATCTACTAAAATGTCCCGGCTCAAGATTAATACTTATCATCACAATTTCCGACACCATTTGGTACTATGATTCTCATAAAACCTATGTACTTTAGCTCCTTTTGAGCCAGTTTCAACGACAAAATGTGGGAAATATCAGTGGAATACATAGTTTTAGTCACAAAAACTATACACCAATTAAATTTTTCCATTAATTTTACTTTGATATTTTTGCTATGAAATCTTATACTAACCCTTTATTTTAATTCTCGAGGTTGCTTATGCTTGGGTACAACTGGCAAATATGTAGTCGTTATCAAAATTGGGCTTTCAACATCTTTTTCCCTTTCAATTACTAGCTCTTTTCCTTTCTTAGTGATGGCGAATAGTGGAATTGCAGCAGCTACTTAAACCATGGGTTTTGCAAGCTCTCCTATATATTTTGAAGCACAACCGGTCACTAAATCTGAATTTTCCAGAAGATATTGAGCTTTTTCCTTGCTGACGCCGGTAACATGTACAGCAATGACGATAAAGGTCAAGACCAAGTTCAGCTTCGAGTTCTCTTAGTTTTTTTGCAGTGTTTGAATCTGCGGTAGTTACTGCAATCTTTTTGTAACCAAGTTCCGCTGCTTTCTTTATTCCCCCTACATAATCTATGGACGCAGTTTCAGTATCAAGTACATTTCCACCGAATTTTTGAATTCCATTAATTACATTTTCGATGGGTTCAGTTTTGATCAAACCTGACATCCTGCTCCCTATGCCCTGAACAAGTTCTGGATTGTTGGATATAACAGTTCCTGCTCCGTCGCATGCAGTTACAGTTGCATCAAGATAAACCACTACGCAAGCCGGACATCATCATTTCGGATGCCCCAAAAGTTACAAAAGTATCATGCCCTAGTATTTGGCGCCTTGCTGTAAACATTCCGTAGTCTTTTATCTTGGACTCCACATTTTTTTTGACTTCTTCAGAGGTAATTTTCTGAACACAGCTTAGCTTGTTAATGAGAGAACACCATTCAAGTTCAGACTCTCCAACTTCGATTACTTCACCATCCTTTACCACAATTCTTGTTTTTCCCATTATTTCTATTATATGAGACATGATTATACCTTCAATTATTGGCACTTTTAGCTTTGGCTTTTGCCTTGGAGTTAAATTTGGCAGCGTCGATTATGAATCTCTCATGTGTGCCCTCAGAAATCTTGTCAGTGCCATCATCAGCTATAATTGAAAAAGTGAGCTTTCTTCCCTCTATTTTTTCCAATTTCGTCTTTACCGTAACGGTCAAACCGGGCGGCGTAGCTGCCGAATGGCTTAATCTAATATCGGTACCTACAGTCTGTTCAGCAGGGAAGTTCAGATAGGGATTTATTGCTTGAATACAAGTCCACTCAAATAATCCAACCATAAATCCTGTAGCAAAAACTTTAGGCATAACCTGAAATTCAGGTGACTCTGGATAAAGATAGGGTACAGTCTTATTTTCAGTAATTTTGAACTTAAATTCATAGGTTAGACCAGGCTTCAAAGCAGAACTATCCATATATTTACCTCCTTTTGAACAATATATAAATGAATTTTATTATCCATGACTTATACAGCTATTTGTTATAATTCAGTAACATCAGTCTGTATTTATGGGTCACATTAAGTTCTATAAATTTATTTTGGTTTTAAAATAAAGAAAAGGTTTATTATCTGAATTTGGTTAAATAATATTTAAAAGTTCATCAAAATAATTGCTATAGTGAGAAATGCATTAAATTTTCTGGGAAATCTATCAAAATATTCCTTTGCAAGCTCTCCTATATATTTTGAAGCACAACCGGTCACTAAATCTGAATTTTCCAGAAGATATTGAGCTTTTTCCTTGCTGACGCCGGTAACATGTACAGCAATGACGATAAAGGTCAAGACCAAGTTCAGCTTCGAGTTCTCTTAGTTTTTTTGCAGTGTTTGAATCTGCGGTAGTTACTGCAATCTTTTTGTAACCAAGTTCCGCTGCTTTCTTTATTCCCCCTACATAATCTATGGACGCAGTTTCAGTATCAAGTACATTTCCACCGAATTTTTGAATTCCATTAATTACATTTTCGATGGGTTCAGTTTTGATCAAACCTGACATCCTGCTCCCTATGCCCTGAACAAGTTCTGGATTGTTGGATATAACAGTTCCTGCTCCGTCGCATGCAGTTACAGTTGCATCAAGATAAACCACTACGCAAGCCGGACATCATCATTTCGGATGCCCCAAAAGTTACAAAAGTATCATGCCCTAGTATTTGGCGCCTTGCTGTAAACATTCCGTAGTCTTTTATCTTGGACTCCACATTTTTTTTGACTTCTTCAGAGGTAATTTTCTGAACACAGCTTAGCTTGTTAATGAGAGAACACCATTCAAGTTCAGACTCTCCAACTTCGATTACTTCACCATCCTTTACCACAATTCTTGTTTTTCCCATTATTTCTATTATATGAGACATGATTATACCTTCAATTATTGGCACTTTTAGCTTTGGCTTTTGCCTTGGAGTTAAATTTGGCAGCGTCGATTATGAATCTCTCATGTGTGCCCTCAGAAATCTTGTCAGTGCCATCATCAGCTATAATTGAAAAAGTGAGCTTTCTTCCCTCTATTTTTTCCAATTTCGTCTTTACCGTAACGGTCAAACCGGGCGGCGTAGCTGCCGAATGGCTTAATCTAATATCGGTACCTACAGTCTGTTCAGCAGGGAAGTTCAGATAGGGATTTATTGCTTGAATACAAGTCCACTCAAATAATCCAACCATAAATCCTGTAGCAAAAACTTTAGGCATAACCTGAAATTCAGGTGACTCTGGATAAAGATAGGGTACAGTCTTATTTTCAGTAATTTTGAACTTAAATTCATAGGTTAGACCAGGCTTCAAAGCAGAACTATCCATATATTTACCTCCTTTTGAACAATATATAAATGAATTTTATTATCCATGACTTATACAGCTATTTGTTATAATTCAGTAACATCAGTCTGTATTTATGGGTCACATTAAGTTCTATAAATTTATTTTGGTTTTAAAATAAAGAAAAGGTTTATTATCTGAATTTGGTTAAATAATATTTAAAAGTTCATCAAAATAATTGCTATAGTGAGAAATGCATTAAATTTTCTGGGAAATCTATCAAAATATTCCTTTGCAAG